>Ga0316204_10009704_pt1 | contig 12728 bp, 11 predicted proteins | sample 6monrhotite_MG_2_FD_205661 | JGI IMG/M metagenome (GOLD analysis project Ga0316204, IMG submission 205661) | Microbial mat bacterial communities from mineral coupon in-situ incubated in ocean water Damariscotta River, Maine, United States -... | ecosystem: Environmental > Aquatic > Marine >...
GAATCTCTGACAAGTTTTATACCGGAGAAAAATCAAAAAATTATTTCACGATATAACAGTAAAGGAGGGATTGTTTTTTCTGCAGAGATCCTTAAACCTAGATCAAAGCCAGTAGGAATAAGAATTAATTTTACGGCCAGTGACGCTTCTATATACTATCCTGAGTACAAAAAGTCGCTTGAAAATCTAAGCCTGAAGGGGCGCTATGTTTTATCTGACTTATCGGATTATAAACTGGCCACACTATCGATTGAGAATTTTAAGGGGACAATGGAAGGAAAACCAACATCTGGGAACCTAAGCATTAAGAATTTTTCCAACTATCCAATAAAGATGCAATTAACAGCAGACCTGGACCTTAAAGACCTCCTGGGGTTCTACCCGGTCTCAACGATCAAAAACCCTAAAGGAGCTTTGGCTATCGATATAGATATTGAAGGGGTCCTTAAGGGAGACTCTAGGAAAGATCCATTAAAAGCATCCGGGGAAATTGACCTGAGCCAGGTTGGCTTTACCTGGATCAAGAGTCCAGCCATGTTTAGAGATCTGAAAGGTAACTTTATATTCAATAATGAAGATATTGCCATCAGTGACTTTTCAGGATACTGGGGAAGAAGTGATTTTCTCATTAATGGTTTTCTCAAAAACGTATTGCAAAAATTTGTTGAGCCCCAAACAAGAATTAATGTGCAGGCTGATCTAAACTCCAATTTTATTGATCTGGATGAATTGCTTGCTATAGAGCAAAAAGATCAAAAGGATACTTTATTTCAATTTAATATTCCCAAAGAAATAGGCTTGTCCTTTAAATGTAAGGTAAATCGGTTGAATATGGGGCGGTTTAAGAGTCGTAACAATTATGGGAACCTTGAAGTATACGGGCAAAAAGCCAAGCTAAGCCAGGTATCTTTTAATATTGCCGGTGGAAAAGTAGATCTGGATGCAGAAATTGATGCCATGCACCCGGACAGTGTTTTTGTATATTCCCAAACCGCCTATGACCGAATTGATGTAGACAGCATCTTTTATATTTTTGAAAACTTCAACCAGACTTTTCTTGAGGAAAGACATCTTAAAGGTCAGGTATACGCTAATGTAAATTCCAGGTTGGATTTTGATCGTTACCTTAACCTTAATAAAAACACTTTTAAAACCGAGGCCTCCTTCTCGATCCGGAATGGAGAACTAAATGATTTTGAACCAATGCAGAAATTATCCAAATACCTGGGTGGACAAAGCCTGGATCATTTGCTGTTTTCAGATCTTGAGAATCAAGTTTTAATTAATCGCCAAACAATTTTTCTTCCGGAGATGGCCGTTAGGTCAAACGTTACAAATATAGAAATCCGGGGGACTCATACCTTTGATCAGCATATTGACTACTACTTAAAACTTCCCTTGAGTCGAACGATAAAACATGATAAGGATGAAGCATTTGGAGCGATTGAAGATGACGGAACAGGTCAGGCTATGTTATTTTTGACGATCCGAGGAACAACAGATGAGTATAAAATTGCCTATGATACCCGTTCTGTAAAGAAAAAAATACTCTCCGACATTCGTAAAGAAGGAAAGGAATTGAAAGAAGTCTTTAAAAATAAAGGCTTGGAAAAAGAGAAGACGGTTGAATTGGAGGAAGAAGATTACTTTGATTTTGAGGAGGATACGGTATCCTCTAATAAAAATTAATTTTTTTTTTCAGATAGATTAAACCTTTGATGTTCATATCAATCAAAGAGGTGAATTCAATTTTTGAAAACCTTTAATATGAATATCATGAAAACAACTGATTTTTTTAGAAGTATAAAGACAAGCACACTACTAGGAGTACTTGTACTTTTCATTGGCTTCACAGCATGTAACGAGGACGCAATTACCGAAACGGATCTTCTTGTTGAAGAAACAGCGTCTTTTGAAGATGAGCAGGATGCAGAAGAAGGCCTGGATGAGGTATCTGATGTATTTGAAGCACTGTTTACAGCAGAAGAAAATGAAGGTGGTCGAGTATTGGTAAGTGACACTCTTCCTCCAGACTCAGCTAATCTATGCGCAGAGAGGATTCATAACCGCGAAGAAAAAACAATTATTATTGATTTTGGAGAAGGTTGTGTAGGTCTTGATGGTGTCTTGAGAAGTGGTAAAATAATTATTACTTATACTGGTCATTATCTTGTCCCTGGAACCATCATTACTAAAACCTTTGAAGATTATTTTGTGAATAATCATCAGGTGGAAGGCCTCATTACACTTACAAATATTAGTGAAACAACTCAGTCATTCCCTACCTTCAGCATGGTTTTGGAAGACGGCAAGTTTACCTGGGATGATGGGACATTTGCTTTGAGAGAAACTAACTTTGTCTGGATGTGGGTAAATGCAAACAACCCCCTCTATGATGAATTCCATAAAGATGGAAACGCGAACGGAACAACGCGAAGAGGAGTAACCTATACTGTAGAGATCACATCTACCCTTGTTCGGAAAAAGATTTGTAAACTCGACGGGGTTCACATTCCGGTACAAGGAATCAAAGAAGTTACCCGAGAAGGCTTGCCTAACTTTAGTGTAGACTATGGAGATGGTTCATGTGATAATGCGGTAACCATTACTCGAGAAGATGGAAAGACCCGAGAAGTAAAAAGATTTAGAAGGTATAGAAAAAGAGGATAGTTTTAACAGTGAGTAGTAAAAGAAGCCCCGGAGATATTTTTTCGGGGCTTTTTTTCTAGAACGTCAGATCAATTCCAGCCAGAAAGTGTATCCCCGCCTGAGGATAAAAACCATTAATCCTTTGTCGTTCTCCTTCAGATAGATAGGAATAATTCCAACCATTGGATTCATACTCATGATCCAGAAGGTTATTGACCAACAAATTCAAAGAAATATTTCGAATCAATTTAGTTTCAAACCCATAAGAAATTTTAAGATCGTTAATAAAATAAGCGTCTAGACTTGAACCTTCGTCAGAAGTATTGTTCAGAAATTGATCCCCGATATACTGAGAAAGTAAACTGATATCCATTCCTGTAATTGGGGAATACGTTAACCTGCTTCCAGCAATTATTTGAGGAGAAAAGGCAATTTCAGTATCACCATGTTCAATGACTTCCTGATCAAGGTAATTGAAGTCAGTGTCGAATTCATCTATGAATTCTGTAAAATTACGGATCTTATTCTGGCTAAGGGCAATGTTGAATTGCCAGGATAGATTTTTAAATATTCCATAGTTGGTTTCCAACTCGATTCCTGTTCGATAACTGTCCGGAACATTAGTTCTGATTGCGGCTCCAACGTCATTTAATGCGCCTGTCAGTACCAGCTGATTTTTATAATCCATCAGGTAGTAATTAAAACCCCAGTTTAATCGATTCGATTGGCCACGATAACCAATTTCAAGATTATTGAGCTGTTCATGTTTGGGCAAGGGACCAGTTGCATCAATGAAGTCAGATCGGTCGGGCTCTCTATTGGCAATCGCATAGGAAGCATAAATGGAGGATTGTTCATTAAGGTGGTAATTAAAACCGAATTTTGGATTGAAGAAGGTATAACTGGCACTTACATCAATGGCATTTAAATCGCTGTCTATTCCCTGAGTTGAATAGTCTACCGCTCTAATCTGAAGGTCTCCAAAAATACTCAAACGCTCCATAATATTATAAGTAGCTTTAACGTAGGTATTGAAATCACTCTTATTTCCTACACTCTCATAGTATCGATCCCTAATCATCATATTGCTGCCATATTCAGCCCAAATGATTTCCCCGAAGTGATCCCCATCATACTGATGAAATCCTCCTCCGATAGTCAGGTTCAAAAGATCATTTTTATAATTTAGACTGAAGACACTCCCATAAAAGTCATTGTCAAGCCACCTTCTCCTTATAAAATCTCCGCTCGTAATGGTGTCGCCTCCAATGATTAAGTCATTCAGGCCATAGTTAGAGAATGCATCATCTTGTCGAAACTGTTCAAAGAATCCTCGTCCGTAAGTGTAATGAAATCCTACATGCCCACTCCAGTTTCCAATAAATTTCTGAGAAATATGCAACTGGTAATGATCCTGCTTATAATCATCCACCTCTCTGTCGTAAAATGCCAATTCACCATTTTCATCCGTAAAAGCTCCGGCAGAATTAAATGTACGGTCAGTATCAAGCATATCTTCAGTAATACCATTCCATGATTGGTAGGTAACTTCAGCTCCTCCAAATACCATTGCTTTTACTACAGTGTTTTCATCAGCGTATTGTCCCGAAAGATAAAAGGAATTTAAATCTGCCGATGCTCGGTCCACATATCCATCGGCCTGAATTCGTGAAAGTCTGCCTTCAAAAGACCAATGGTCATTAAGTTGACCGGAATTCAGGATTAAAGTGTTTTTTAAAGCCCCAAAAGACCCTGCAGAGTTATTGAGTTGCACAAATGCATCCTGATCTCCTGTACTTGTCTCCAGGTTTACCGAAGCCCCAAATGCACCAGCGCCATTTGTTGAAGTTCCAACACCTCGTTGAATCTGAATTGATTCCAGAGAGGAAGTTAAATCTGGCAAATTGACCCAAAACACACCTTGTGATTCTGCATCATTTAAGGGTATACCATTTATGGTCACATTTATTCGTGTAGCATCAGAGCCTCGAATACGCATTCCTGTATACCCAATTCCTGTGCCTGCATCAGAGGTGGTTACCAGAGACGGAGTATTGGCAAGCATATAAGGTAGGTCTTGACCCAGGTTTCTTTCGTTTAATTCCTTCTTATCTATGTTGCTAAAGGTCATAGGCATCTCTTCTGTAACTCTTGTTGCACTTACGGTAACCCCCTCGTTGACGAGGGTATTTGGAAGGAGCCCTATACGTAAGTCTCCAGTCTGAGGAACCGATATCTTTAACGATACCTTTTCAAACCCTACATACGAAATGAAGAGAGTATAAGGCCCATCCAGGATAGAGTTAAAGGTGAATTTCCCTTTTGAGTCGGTTACGGTCACCTTACCAAGTTCTTTTAGCTGAATACTGGCATTTGCCAAGATTTCTCCGGTCTCCTGATTTGTAACGGTACCTTTAATTGGATGCTGTCCAAAGGCCCAAAAAGCCATAGATAAGAACACCAAGGTTATTAAAATTGATTTTTTCACTGTTGTTGTTTTATGGTTTTACAAAGAATAATGGGGTTGTTCCTTGTAAACATTAAACCATACCTCCCTTCGACTGCATTACCAGCATCAGGTTCAATGGGTATAATCTCAGCCCGCAGTTATTGGGCACCCCTAACACGACAAAGTTAGTACAGAAAAACCTTAAAGAAAAGAATCAATGAAAACAATAGATTGATTGAGTCGTTGTTTCCCCTGAATTACAAAATAATGTGCATTCATGTTCTCCAGTTCCGTTTTATAAAGATCAAATAATTTATGACGGTCTTCAGGGTTTTCCCTCAACGGATCCTCCACCCATTCAATATCAGGCTTACATAGCAAATAGAGGTCTCCAAATCCATTGATAGCTTCCTCTATCCATGGGTCAACAGTATTGTATTTAAAGAGGGACCAGATTTTCATTACCAACATCCCGGTATCTGAAATTATGATTCCCTGATGATTCTTCTCTGTATTTTTTTGAAACTCATATTGTCCCTTTGCTATTGTTAGTAGGTCTTCATAGGAATACTGGCCATTGGAATTGTTCAAATAAATGCGAGAATACTCCGTCACTAATGGAGCGTCATAATGTTGACTTAACTGTTTTGCAAGTACAGATTTTCCGGAAGACTCTGGTCCGGTAATTATTATTCGTTGGTGCTTCCTTGAGCTATCATTGACTTCTTCCATGCATTGTAACCTAAGATCGCCAGGACAATATACACCAAATATAAAATGGCATAAAATTCAATCCCCTTGTAAAAATATATTCCAGTTGCGAGAATATCGATAATAAACCATAAGTACCAGTTTTCAATCTTCTTTCTGGCAGTAAGCCACATCGCTCCAACACTCAGAATAGAGGTGGTGCTATCCCAATAGGGAAGAGAGGCTTGTGGCAGGCCCTTGAAGATCAATGGCAGCGATTCTAAAAAATAGCCAAAGATTAAGATTCCGATAAAGGATAAGAACAGCAGGTAAAGTAAATCTGTTTTGCGTAACCGGGTAATGGGTACTTCTTCAGAATTGCTGGAATTTCCTTTTACCCAATAATACCATCCGTAAATATTTAAGATTAGAAAAAAGATGTGGAGCAGGAGGTCGCCATAGAGGCGCTGTTGCCAGAAAATTACAAAGGAAATTAGTACATAGATTATTCCAGCTGGCCAGGTATATATGTTTTCTCGGATTAGTAATCCAACACAAAGCAGGCCAAAAATCAGCCCGAATGCCTCCAGAATATCAATTCCCTGGAGGTAATCAAAAAAGGACTGAATGATGTCGACATAGATCAAACTCACGTTTCAAATATGCTACGGAATTTATTAGTAACCTATATCGGAATTTAAAAAAAGAAAGGGGTATAGAAAATCATGAGGATCATTTACGAGGATAGCGTTGATTCCTGACATAAACAGGGATCAATTTTTCCTGTGGCTGCTTATTGAGCAGACTTTTAAGAGTTTCCTGCAATTTATCAAGAAAGGTATGATCGTTATTGATTTTCATGCTGTTACCGTTTGAAGCTTTTTATTGAATTTTTCTAATTTCCCATTTTTATGGGTAATGGTGATGAACTGATCCGCTGTTACGGATTTAAGTTTGTCAAACACCTTATAACTGACAAGCCTTAAGTGGTAGTCATAAACTTCCACACGGCCACTTTTCAAATGAATAACAAAATATCCATTTCCTTTAATTACTTTTTTCAGGTTATAGAAACACTGAAAATAAAACTGATTTTCCTCTGGGTCATAGACCTCAACAAAACCATTCTGTGAAACACATAGATCCATAATCTTTGATGTTAGGTTTAATAAAGTTTTATGAGGTTTATTTGGTATGCTTTGGTATGAATAGATACGCTGAGAATTCATTTTGTAACCCTTTATTATCTATATTTTTAAGTATTTCAAACGTTTGCAAATTATTTATTATACAAGACTTGCGATTATGTCAATGAATCTCTGTATTTTTATCCGGCAAATAACATTAACGATTATTTGCTATGACCCTCGACGGATCCAAATTTTTATTCGAAGCACTTACCTACGACGATGTACTGCTGCTTCCCAGTTACTCAGAAGTTTTACCACGCGATACTAATACCTCAACAAGGCTTACAAAGAACATTAAACTGAACATTCCTATTGTCTCTGCTGCAATGGATACAGTATCTGAATATGAGCTGGCCATTGCAATGGCTTTGGAAGGAGGAATTGCATTTATCCATAAGTCTATGTCTGCTGTTGAGCAGGCAGAACAGGTTAGAAAAGTAAAGCGATCCCAAAGCGGAATGATTCTGGATCCGGTAACCCTTGATGCTAATTCGACAGTATTGGATGCCAAGAGGATCATGAAAGAGTTCAAAATCGGTGGAATTCCGGTAATTGATAAAGACAAAAAGTTAATCGGGATCATAACAAATCGGGATTTAAGATTTGAAAATGACTTGTCTCAAGCCATTACTGGCATTATGACCAAGGACAACCTCATCACTGCATCCGAAGGGATAGGATTGGACGAGGCAGAAGGGATTTTACAAAAATATAGGATTGAGAAGCTTCCAATTGTTGATAAAAGCGGCAACCTTCTTGGGTTGATCACCTATAAGGATATTCTGAAAAACCGAGATAGGCCAAATGCTTGTAAAGATCAATATGGAAGGCTAAGAGTCGGTGCTGCAGTTGGCATCACTGCAGATCTCGAGGAACGGGTTAGGTTATTGAAAATTGCAGGAGTAGATGTAATTAGTATTGATACAGCTCATGGACATTCGAAAGGAGTACTTGATGCAGCGAGAAGTATTAAATCTAAATTTCCTGAATTAGAATTAGTAGTAGGAAATGTAGCTACAGCTGATGCAGCCATAGCATTGGCTGATGCAGGCGCCGATGCCATTAAGGTAGGTGTAGGCCCCGGGAGTATTTGTACGACCCGCATAATTGCTGGTGTGGGTATGCCTCAACTCTCTGCAGTATATGAAGCAGCAAAAGTATTAAAGGACAGAGATGTTTGTGTAATTGCGGATGGAGGAATACGATATTCCGGAGATATTGTGAAGGCAATTGCTGCTGGCGCAGACTGTATCATGGTAGGATCCCTGTTGGCGGGTACTGAAGAGGCACCTGGAGAAGTAATTATTTATGAAGGCAGGAAATTTAAATCCTACCGTGGAATGGGATCAGTTGAAGCGATGGAGGAGGGTTCAAAGGACCGTTATTTCCAGGATGCAGAAGATGATATAAAAAAGCTGGTGCCAGAAGGTATTGTTGGTAGGGTACCCTTTAAAGGACTGGTATCCGAGGTTCTTTACCAATTGACAGGTGGCCTCAAAGCCGGAATGGGATATTGCGGAGCGGTGGATATCGAACAGCTAAAAGAGGCTAAGTTTGTTAAGATTACGAATGCAGGCACGAAGGAGAGTCACCCTCATGATATTTTTATTACAAGGGAGTCTCCAAATTATTCTTCAAGATAGGCGAGCAGAGCTCTAACCAGAGGGATAAAGATTGTTAATATTTTACTATTTTTGACCTTGGTTTGAACATGCTTCAGCACACAAAAAATATACAGCGATTAAGTTTAGCGTCATCGATTCTGTCATGGGCAGGGTTGATGGTGGTTGACCTTATCCTGATTTTTTCAAAGGTAAATGAAATTGAATATGGCGGATTGGAGACTACCTCAAAGCTTCTTTTAAATCTTTGGTTCATCTCACTTTTTGTTTATTATCAATATCAGGTTAACCGTGCTGAAAACATAAATTTTATTGATTTGCTATGGCGTGTGTTTGCAACAGGTCTGATTGCTACTCTTGTAGCCTTCTCAATTAGATTTCTCTTTTATGTATTGAGCAATCATGATTTTGTGAAGAATATTCTGACGATTAACTTCTTCTATCATATTAATCTTGGTGTAATTTCAGCATTCCTGATATCAACATTTGTGGTCTATAAAAGGTTGATTCTGTATCAGAAGGCAAGAAATCTATATCGGATTTGGCAAGTATTTCAGTATTCTCTTCTGGTTGCTGTCTTTTTAAATTTCATTGCACTTCCGGTATTATCTACCCCTTATTTGATAACTCTTGCAGTGCTGATCCTGCTGGGGTTATTTCTATCCGCAAACTTAAAATGGGTAGCCTATCTTAATTTTAAACAGAAATGGAAGAGTATTCTTTTACTTCTGTTGATCATTATCTACGTCTACTATTTCTTTATTTATTTGTTTACTGCTTCGGAAGGTGGAGTACTTCAAACGAATCTCTATGAGAATATATTTATTACCGCACTCTTTGCCTTTATTGTTCTTTATACACTTTTTTCTCTACTGGTAATACTCTTTAATTTACCAACTTCTTCTGTATTTGAGCAAAAGCTTGAGGATGTATTAAATTTTCAACGTCTCAGTCAGTCTGTGCAGGCGGGAGAAACCGAGGAACAGGTATTTGATATTCTGATGAACAGTTCTATTAGTGCTGTTTTGGCAGATGCGGCATGGATTGAGGCAAGTATGGACGATAAGCCTTTCCTAATCAAACATCAGATTAAAGGAGAGACTATCAAAAAGGTTCAAAAATTCATTGAAGAAAGTAAGTCACGAAACATCCTTGAAAGAGGATTATCGAGAAAATTCGGTTACTCTAAGTTCAGTGCGAGTATTAAACATGAGAAATATAAATCGGCATTGGTAGTTCCAATCATTGTAAAAGATGAGATTATCGGAAGAATGGTGCTCCTAAAGGATATTAAAGAAGGGTTTAATAAGGAAATGCTTGAAATCGTAAACACATTTGCCAACCAGGCCTCAATATCCGTTGAAAATACACGCTTGTTAACAGATGCGTTGGAAAATGAGCGATATAAGGAGGAACTCAAGATTGCCAAAAGAGTTCAGATGGCACTTTTACCCGATAAACTCGTTGAAAATGATTCATTTGAGATGGTTGGATTTACCAAGGCTGCTGCAGAAATAGGTGGAGATTATTATGATACCTATGAAATAGACAAATATACCACAGCAATTGTGATTGGGGATGTTTCAGGGAAAGGAACATCAGCAGCCTTTCATATGTCACAGATGAAGGGGATTTTCCAGAGTCTCGGGCAGTTAAATCTTTCTCCGGATGAATTTTTAAATCGAGCAAATACGGCATTAAGTAAATGCCTTGAAAAAACATCCTTTATCACTCTTACCTATTATATCGTTGATACAAAAAACCAATCGGTAGTGTTTTCCAGAGCGGGACATTGTCCAACACTTTATTACAATAGGAACAAGAAGGAAGCCACCTATTTTAAGAACAAAGGGCTGGGTTTAGGAATAATTAGAAACTCGGAGTACAATAAATACGTTGAAGTGAACAATTTCAACTACAGTAGCGGAGATATTATGCTCTTATATACGGACGGGATTGTTGAGGCGCAAAATGAGAAGAAAGAAGAGTTTGGATATGAGCGTCTTCAATCATTATTACTAACCTATAATGAATTGAATCTTGATGATCTCCAAAATAAGATAATTGAAAAATTGTATGAATTCTGTGAGAGCACCATATTAAATGATGATTATACCATTGTGCTAGTACGGTTTAAATAACTAAGAAAAATTAATTTACGTTATCTATTATGGTCAGTATTGATTCAACGAAAGAAGATTTAAACCTTGTAATAAAGGTTACCGGAGATGTAGATGCCAGTTCATCTATTTTTCTTGACAATGCGTTAGAAGAAGCAATCGGGAACAATGAGAGGAGAATTATGGTTGATTGCAAAGAACTGGATTATATATCCTCTGCGGGTTTGGGTGTTTTTATGTCCTACATACAGGAATTTGAAAATAATGACACCCAAATGGTATTGTATGGAATGAATGCAAAGGTGAAAAATACTTTTGAAATTTTGGGTTTGGACCAATTATTGAAAATAACACAGAATAAAGAAGAGGCCATCGAGTTATTGAAATGACCAAGAAGTTGAAAATATCGTGTAGTAAGGACAATCTTAAGAATATAAGAGATTTTGTCATTCGTGAACTCAGTAATGAGGGATTAGATGACGTTGAAATGAACAATATTGTTTTGGCGGTGGATGAAGTGAGTGCCAATCTGATTATACATTCTCATGCATGCAATCCAAACGATTATTTTGATCTTATCATTAAGAAGATAAAAACCGGTATTACCTTTGAATTTGTAGATCATGGAGTTGGTTTTGATATTCAAAATTATGAAACGCCTTCTATTTCTGAGATTGTCAAAATGAAAAAGAAAGGTGGAGTAGGTCTAATTTTGGTTCGGAAAATTATGGATGATATAAAATTCCAAAATGATGGGAATAAGTGTGTTTGCCGTTTATTCAAAAAAATTGACTAATTGGTGAAAATAAGAGCATAATTATACTCATCCAATAAGACTCCATTCTTAATCACAGCATTTTTAAAGATACCTTCCAGTTGAAATCCAGATTTCTCAAGCACTTTTTTTGAGGCATTATTTGATGAATAAACCTTGGCAAAAATTCTTTTAAGTTTAAGCTGTTTAAAAGCGTAATCCGTCATTAGCTGAACGGCTATTGAGCCAATACCCATTCCCCAAAAGGGCTCACCAATCCAATATCCAATTTCAGCAGAATGCCTGTAAACATCTTCCTGAAGTTTCAAGCCAATTGCTCCTACAAATTCATCCTTATAGTGAATGGCAAAATTATTTGGCAGGTCTTTTTTTTGGACACTTTGAATAAAGTTTACAGCATCATTGATGGAATAGGGACTTGGGAAAAAATCCCTTACATTATTAAAGATCTTCCGATTATCAGCCAGAGTTTGTAACCTTTCTGCATATGAAATATCCCATCGTTTGTGGGTAACTTCTTTCATCATTAAAATGCATTAAGTTCACGTAGTTTTTCTCTTAGGCGGTTTTCCGGAAGAAAATTTTGCTCAAGGTTCTTGCTGAAGGGTACAGGAGTATCCAAACTGCCAACCCGTATTACCGGAGCATCTAAATATTGGAAACAATTTTCACTGATCCAGGCAGAAATTTCTGCACCTATCCCTCCGGTCAGGGTATCTTCATGGAGAACCAATACTTTGCTGGTTTTTTCTACCGTTTGCTTTACCATTTCCTTATCCCAGGGTAACAATGACCGCAGGTCAAGAATTTCTGCATCTAACTCTAATTCCTGAATTGCTGCTGTTGCCCAATGAACTCCCAACCCATACGTAATTATTGATAGTGAATTTCCTTCTCGTATCAGGGATGCTTTTCCAATTGGAAGTGTATAATAATCCTCCGGAACCTCTCCTAACAGGGAACGGTAGAGAAGTTTATGTTCAAAATAAAGTACTGGATTAGGGTCTTCAATAGCCGCAGTAAGGAGTCCCTTTGCATCATAAGGATTGGATGGATATACAATTTTTAATCCCGGAGTATGAAAAAACCATGATTCAGTAGACTGAGAATGAAAAGGTCCAGCACCAACTCCTGCTCCTGTGGGCATTCTAATTACCACATCCGCATTCTGATTCCATCGGTATTTACTCTTAGCAAGATTGTTCACGATCTGATTGAATCCGCAGGTGACAA
>Ga0316204_10009705_pt1 | contig 12727 bp, 6 predicted proteins | sample 6monrhotite_MG_2_FD_205661 | JGI IMG/M metagenome (GOLD analysis project Ga0316204, IMG submission 205661) | Microbial mat bacterial communities from mineral coupon in-situ incubated in ocean water Damariscotta River, Maine, United States -... | ecosystem: Environmental > Aquatic > Marine >...
ATCTAAAACAGATGTTTTTATATCATTGCCAAAACGACAGCCGCCAGCGACCAGATTGACTGGAGGAGAGCCGCTAACACTAGATCGAATATTATCTGCACCCATTTGCTTTAATACGGCTTCGGCCTTATCGGCTAAAAATGCACCAACTTTTAAATCATGTTCATGGTAACCCACGCGTACTTTTGCCACGGCAGATCCCCATTTGTCTTTCACGCTATTGTCTAAACTGACAAAACAATTGTCTGTTGGAAGCCAGTCATTAAAAACTTCAAAGCGTAAGTCTTGTGAACCCGTGAAAACTGTTTTTAAATCATGCTTTAAGGGTTGTCCCCAGTTCAAATTGTCATCATCATTAAATCGCGTCGACATGGCTTTCGCAATGGGGTTTGGGTGACGTAGTAAAAAATCGATAACACCACCTTTAGCTTTACCACCGAAGGCCTTGTCTTCAAAGAAGTACCAGTCCTGTAATCCACGATTCACAAAAGGCCCACGTGTTTTCATTGCACTTGCAGTTAGTTGATCCATTTTACTGTAATGAAATTCACCTGTTCCAGAGCCACCGCCGGAGAATAATAAATTTTTACCAAGTTGTTGGTAGTTATTACCCAGTCCGTCTGGATGTTTGGGGCCACTTGATGCGAACAGTAGACGGGATGTTTCAATAGCGTGGCAGGCCACGACAAATTGTTTGGCAGAAACTGATTGTGGTTTGTCGTTTACATCAAAGTATAAGGCCTCTGTTACCTTGCCGTATTGGTCACTTTTTAATTTATATACTTTACTGTTATCCCTTATTTCACAGTTCCCGCTTGCAACTGCATCGTCTAATAATGCTGCGCGTGAGCTGCCTTTGGCACCAGAGTGACAGCCATAGCTTCCGCAGTAGCCAGAGTATTCGCAGCTCTCACGATTTTTATGAGGTCTAGAGAGTACCGCTCTTGGTGTAGATAAGGATGTCAGATTTAGCTCATCACATGCCTTATCTATTTTAATAACAATAGGGTGTTCGGAGGTTGGCGGAAAAGGGAAGTCTTTGGTTGAGCGAGGCTCCTGATGTTTATGCGGAATGACTACTCCAGAGATACCAATTTCTGTTTCGGCTTTCGTGTAATAAGGCTCCATGTCATCGTAGCTAATAGGCCAGTCCGCTATATTGGCACCTTTAATATCGCCAAATTCAGAGCGTAGGCGAAAGTCTTCTGGTTTAAGGCGGTAAAAATATCCGCTCATAAAATTAGAGGCGCCACCAACAACATTGCCATTCCAAAAATCCCAGCCCGATTCAGACGTGGCCTCGCTTACCCAGTTACCGCTATTGGTTTCTTCTTCTATTACATGTTGTTCATCTTCTAGGTTGGGCGTGTAAGTACTACGTCGACAACAGGCCATTTCATCTTTGAAAAAATCCTCTTCTGTTAACCAGGGGCCTTTCTCTAAAACTAAAACAGATTTTCCCGCTTTTGCGAGTTCAGATATAACAGGGCCGGCACCTGCGCCACTACCGATTACACATACATCATAATCTTTACTCATGCTTTTGTTCTCCGCTTTGGAGATGCGTGTGCACCGAGTTTAAAATAAACTTTATCTACTGAAGGAGTTGGAAAGCCAGGAATATGTTCCAGCCACTTCCATCCTTGCTGGTCCTTATTGCCGCCATAGACAGGGTCACTGAGAAGAGCCTCTATTAAATAACGCATGATGATTGATAACCATCGATAACCCGCATTACTGGTTTCAATCTGACGTAAGACAGTTTCTTTATTTTCAGTGTTTAATTGTATGAATTTTGCCTGATGGTTTTTTAGTGACAGATCATTTAACCAGTTAACGCCATTTAATATAAATGCCTTTTCTTCAGATTCGGTGTCTGGCGCGTCAAGCATATTTTGTAAAAAGCGTAATGCCGCAATATCTTTTGCGCCGGGCGATGATTGATCTATTGAATCGCCCGCGGGAAATAAATGCTCCTGTACACTGGCTAATGTTAACCAGGGATCGCTTAGATTCTCATATGTTTCTTTATGGGGTGAGCCCAAACTATTTGAACTCGCCATACCAGCGATTGGCCAACTGGTACTAAATGCTGCAATCGTCTGGATGAATTGGCGACGATTGATGCCTGAAAATTTTAGATTTTGTTTATTCATAGTTATAAATTATCTTTTTTATTTTATAGCCCAACGATCAAAGAAGGCCATAAAAGGTTGTCTTTGATATGAGCCGTCAACTAAAAATTCTGCGGTGTCCTGTGAATAAAGGACAGAGCCATCTTTATCCGATACATACATATGAGGGTAACCCAGATTTTTTGGAAAAGATTTTAAAAATTCTGTATTTTGATTTTCATCGCTGACATTTATTTTTAGCATAACGAATGTTTCATGAAGACGTTTTTTAACATCCGGGTTCTTGTCAAAAAATATATCCATCTTATGGCACCATACACACCATTCACCACCGAGCTCTATTAAAATTCGACGATTAGTGCTCGTAGCTAATTTAATGGCATCGGCACCATCCTTAAAAGCATCGCGTTTAGGGCTGTACTCAGTGCTATATGCAGGTAATGTATCTGTTAGATCATATGCAAATACTGGGCTCGATATAATCAAAGTTAATAATAAAAATAGAGGTGTCGTTTTATGCATATGCTTGTTATATTAATTATTCAGACGAATTGTAGAGTCCTATACTAGCAAATGGTTTCATAGCCATCGTTTTTATTTTAAATGCAGACAGGGTGAGTTGAATATGACCAGTAAATTGATGGTGTTGCCTAGCAAAGATCCAAAGAAAATTCGCCTGGTAAAATTACCAGACGATTATGATGAGCATGAAGTCTACCGCGCAGCAACCGGTGCTATTGCACGTGTTGAGGATAATGTCCCCGATTATAACTGGGACGATTTAATGGAAGAGCTGGAAGATATGGGCTTTGAGGAAATACCTTTTTTATTAGGGCCAGAGGTATAAGTCATTTAAGCTTGTAGTGCTTATTCAAGTACTTCCACTGGCGTACCGACTTCTACCATTCCATTACTATTAGCAATGATATTTTGCCCAAAGAATATTTTATTTTCGCGCAAGCGGTAACTAGCCAGAGTTTTAACAGGCTCAGCAGTTTTTTCGGCCGTTGCCGGGTTGATGCTGGGAATAGTGCATCGGCTACAGGGCTTTACCAGACTAAATTCAATGTCACCTATGCGGATACGCTTCCATTGGTCTTCTGCAAAGGCCTCGCTTCCAGTCACCACCAAATTAGGTCGAAAGCGCGTCATCTCTACAGGTGTTTGTAATCGACTATTTAAATCATCTAGCGATGCCTGACTAATGAGCAGGTAGGGAAAGCCATCACTAAAAGCGGTTATGTCACCAGGCTTGGCATAATCTAAATCAACCTGACGCAGTTCATCGTCGGGGAAATAAACCAGGCGAGCAGGGGTATTTAAAAACGTACTAAACCAGTGGCTTGCCGCATCTCCACAATCAAAGGCACTGCAGGTATCTTCCCATACAGTGGCTTTTGTTTTTTTATCGCTTGCTTGAATGATGAGTGATGCCATGCCCGGAGCATTCACAGTGAGTTCACCATTACTTAACTGACTTTGAATTAAGCACATGCGCGCATGTTTACGCTGCGTCAGCATCATGCCTTGCTCATCAACTAGCATCCAACGACGATCAAATTCGAGTCCAAAAGAGCTGAGCTTTGCCTGTTCGAGTGAGATTTTCCCACATGATTTAACGGGGTATATGCTTAATTCGCTAAGCTTAATCATTAAGGCTAACCATTAGTTTTATTCACAACACTTACTTAATAGTGCCTGCATTTTAGTGACACCTAATTCACGTGCCAACTTAATATTGTTATCTGGAATGCTCGCGGTATCCGGGTGCTTATCGATGGCTTTTTGTAAGCTCTCTTCGCGTAATAAATGCAATGTCGGGAAGGGTGCGCGGTTGGTGTAGTTTGCTGCGTCATTCGCATCTGCACCTTCAAAGCAGTAGTCAGGGTGAAAATGAGCAAGTTGGTAGGTAGAGCGGTAACCGAGTTCGTCGATGAGCTGATCGGCGTAATCAATCAACTCAACAAAATCATCAAAATTGGAAAACGCCTGTGCAAAAATGAGCAGGGTTGTTTCTACTTCAGCGTGATTATCCAGATGCTCTAATGCTCTGGCTAATTCATGTAAATTGGCTTCAAGGCCATTGTCATTTGTTACATCGTAATGAATACTTTCTTTAATAAATTCGCGCTTTGCAAAAGGGCAAAAATTTAAATCAATAATCACTGAGCTAAGCCAGCATTTCGTTTGTTCAATAATCAATTTAGTCTTCAAGGTGTAGGTGACCAGTGATGTGTGATAACGGATGTTATCGTTTATTGGATTTCAACGCATTATATATTGCTTTAACGATGTCCCTATAATTTGGTACATAAAGCATGCCGTTAAGTGTTCTTATTATTGTTTATTATCTAATTACAACTGTCAGCCTATTTACAGTTTATAAAACTACCGTGCTCCCAACCCAGCGAGGCTACGGTCGGTTTTTAGCTGGAATTGCTCGTTTTTGGTTCAAAGTATTTTTAATATTCGTAAATTTTGACACTTTCAATGCTTGTTATTTATGCGATATGGATAAGTTATTGATTTATATCAATATTAACTATTGGTGTCTTTTTTGCTTATATATTCGTAATGATAGCCGCTACAAATAAACTCAAATTGAATGAATTCCCACCTCTTAGAGGGGGTTACTTATGCGCAGATTAAAGATATTATTGCTCAAGTTTCTATTTGTAAATCAATTACTTATAGTAATGCTTTGATTTAGATATGGTGTATAAGCTATTGATAAATAAAATAATAAAAGCTACACGGATGCGTTATAAATGATAAAAAAAGATATTCCATTGGGTTTAATCAACCTGATAGTACGAAAGATTCGTATTCACTCGTTGCACTCTATTGTTATTAGTACCAGTTTTTTTGCTTTCAGCACTCAAACTTCACATGCCGATGACTTGATGGACTTGTGGAAAATCGCCGAACTCAATGATTCCCGGTATCTATCAGCTGCCCACAAATATCAGGCTGATCAGGAAATCGTTAATCTAAGTCGAGCCGATTTATTACCTAGCCTTGCGTTTCAGTATGAACACAAAACTACAGATCAAACGATCAATCAATCAGATAACCTGGTGTTTAATGGAGGGAGTGATAATTACCCTACCAAAACCTACGGATTTATATTAAATCAGTCTTTATTTGATTACGCTCGTTGGGAACGTTTCGCACAGTCTGAAATCAGTTCCAATCGTGCAACCGTAGAATATGACTTTGCCAAGCAGGATTTATTATTGCGACTGGCTGAGAGTTATTTTCTAGTACTGGAACGCCTGGATCAGCTTGATACTCTGCAGGCTGAAAAAAATGCCATGCAAAAGCATTTAACCAGTAGTGAGAAAAAGCATTCAAGTGGCATAGGTCGAAAAATTGATATCGAAGATGCTAGAGCCCGATACCTGAGCGCGCTGAGTAAAGAAGTCGAGTTAGAAAGTCGTGTCATGGATGCCCGCTTTGCCTTGCGCGAAGTTCTCGGCAGTGCACCGGGTGAGCTTTCCAGGTTGCGTCCAAATATAGAACTGGTCGTACCCGAACCAAAAAATGCAGACGAATGGGTCGCCATGTCCGTGAAGCGTAACCTCGAATTGCAATCGATGAACATGGCACTGGATATTGCAGACAAGGAAATTAGCGCTTTACGTGCAGGTCATTATCCGACACTTGATCTGGTGTACAACATGAATAATACGGAAACGGAAGGTTCCGTATTTGGTGGTGGCAGTGATATTGATAATGCCGATCTCATCCTTCAGTTAAACGTACCCTTGTACTCCGGTGGAAAAACCTCTTCACGTCTACGTCAGGCGGTAGAAAAACGCAGCAGTGCGTTTCAGGATCGCAATGAAAAGCTGCGCTTAGTTGAACGTACAACGCATGATTCCTACTACCGCATAAGTGCTGCGATTGTCCAGATAGATGCACTTCAACAATCCCTTAAAGCTCAGCAGCACCTGTTGAAATCCAAAACATCAGGCTATCGCAGTGGTCGAAACACCTTGCTTGAAATTTTAGATGTTGAACAGGATCTTTCTTCAGCTCAGCAGGCATTAACCAAGGCGCGTTACGACTATGTGTTAAATGTGCTGAGGCTTAAATTCTCTGCAGGTGATTTACAGGTAGAAGATCTGGCCCTGGTGAATAACTGGTTAACTAACGAATAGATTGTTATAGCAGCAATACCCGGTGTATTGCTGTGATTTAAAAATGGAAATACCGCTTTACGGGTTCCAAAGCAGCTTAGTAAGTTTCGGGAAAATAAGCTTTTAAGACTGCTTAGCTTAATTAATTTTATGGAAAAATTACATGTCTGCATTACTGTATCGTCTTTATAGATCTCGTTATGACAAGTTAAAAATGTTGCGTCAATACCTCTGGAATATGCAGGGTATCAGAGCACGTCGTCGTAACACCTATCTTGTTGAGCAGATGGAAAACCGTTATCTGTTATCAGCCGATGCCGCACCCCTGGCCTTAAGCGAAGAGCTTCTTGATGAGCAGTTGGTCATTGAACAGCTGATTGATTTGGGTTTAGCAGAGGCTAGTAATAGCGATGCCTTACAGCTGGTTCGCCAGCATGAAGATGAGCTCAATACCCCCGTTTATGGCGCAGAGAATACAGACCAAACAGACATAGCTGTGAAAAACACAGCAGCAGAAGAACAGACAGACGTAGCCGTAGAAGCAGACAGTACAGCAGTAAAACCAACGGCGGAAGATGCAGCAGCAATCCGTTTTGTACAACAGCTCAATGGACATCAGTTCGTTGTTATTGATCGTTCAGTCGAAGATTATCAGGCCTTACTCACCACTTTCATGGGTGATGATGCCTCCAGCCTTGAGTGGCACACAGAGTCTACAGCCGCGGGCGATGTACAAATCGCAGACTGGAATAATGATGAAGTAGGGACAGAACCGTCTGCCGATAGCCTGAATCTCGCCGAAGAACCGTTACAGCTGGACTTGCAGCTGGATGACGTGCCTGAAATCAGTAATCGCGTAACCGTAGTATTGCTAGACGCAGAAGCGGATGGTGTTGCACAAATGTCCAGCATCCTTGCGGCCTATGAAGATATCGCTGCACTGCACGTATTGTCTCACGGTGCCGCCGGCCTGGTTCGTCTGGGTACCGCCAGCCTCAATAGCGCATCACTCGAACGCTATCGCACTCAGCTAGAGGGCTGGGGTAAAGCCATGAAGTCCGATGGCGATATTCTTATTTACGGTTGTAATGTGGCAGAAGGTGAAGTTGGCATTAGCTTTATCGATAAGCTGGCTGGCGTGACCGAAGCGGATATCGCTGCGTCCGAAGATTTAACTGGTAATGGTTTTATTGGTGGTGACTGGATCCTTGAATTTGAACATGGCGATATCAGGGAGGATCTGAGTTTTGCTATTAATGATCCGAGATTTGAATATGTGTTGGCGAGTCCAACCTATACCGTAACAGAACCTGGTGGCTCAACTTTAGTAAATCAGGCGTTTACGGGTAATACTACGCTTGATGCCAATGTATATAAGAGTATTGATCTAGCAGATATAACGGGTAATTTAACAATCAAGTTTACCAAAGCGGGCCCTGCGATTATTACCAATGGCAGTGCAAAAATTACTGTTGCTGGTCTTGAGGATATTACGGTAAGCAGTGGTTCCGCGGCTATCGAAGTATTGTTTGAAAAGGGCGCGCAATTTAACGGTGTCACCGTCGATGTCAGCCAAATCAATACAAGTAATAAAACGCTGAGTTTTACTGCTAACTCAACTAATCCCGATGAGATTCTGGTTAAAGGTGAATCTTCACAGGTTGATTTGGAGCAATTGGGTAATGTGGCTGGCGATTATATTGCCAAAGTAGGCAATAGTGCTGTCACATTACTTGGCTTTCAAAGTGCAAAGCTGGTTGGCGGTTTAGGCCGCGATATTTTTCTTGGCAGTGAATTCATTCAGGTTAATGAAGTAGTGCTTGGAGGCAAAGGTGACGATGTCATTTCCGGTGGCCTGGGAGACGATACGCTATCTGGTAATAAAGGCAATGACCTGCTTATTGGTGGAGACGGTGTTGATGCATTATTTGGTGGCGCCGGCAACGATATTCTTGAAGGTGGAGAAGGTAACGATAGCGCATCAACAGTTTATAGCGCGAGCACTGCGCAGACAATTGCTGCAAGTGGTTTGCACGGCGGCGATGGTGCAGACAGTATTTTTGGTGACGAAGGTAACGATTGGTTACTCGGTGAAGATGGCGCGGATAAATTAACGGGTGGTGCTGGTGACGATACGCTGGTAGGTGGCTCGGGCGACGACCGTTATATATTTGAAAATAACTGGGGTACCGATGTCTTTATTGAAGCCAGCGGTAAAGGATCTGACGTACTTGATTTTAGTAATGTTACAACTGCCATGGCTATCACTGTTGGTAATGCCGATGTTACTGCTGGGGATTACTTTCAAATAACCTCTGGTGCAAATTCATTAACGGGCAATTCATATATTGAATCACTGCTTGCAGGTAATGGCGCAAATACTTATTTCTTTGATGCTGCGTTCCCTAATACTTATTCACCCGATGGCATTCTGAATCGAACGTTAACGATTAATAACGCCCTTCCAGTCAATAATATTCCTGCAGCAACATTGGATATTAGCGCTATTGCTAACAATGTTGAGATCACTATTGAGAAAGATCCCAATAGCGCTCAGGGTAATAAAGTTACGATTAAATTTGATTCTGGCAGCCTGTTAGTCAGAGACAAAATACTGGTTATTACAAATGTAGCATCGATAGTCACCGGTAACGGCAATGCCACAGTTACCTTTGAAGAGAATGCAAGCCTGGTGGGAAATCTAAGCACCGGGGCAGGTAATGACAATTTTGTCTTTAAGGATAGCGCATCACTGGGCGGTAACCTGGTTGCTGGCGCTGGCGCTAACGCGATTGATTATGATGGCGCGAGCGCCGGGCCAATCAATGCGGGTAATCTGGCGGTAGAAGATGAAGCGAGAATACAGGCACTTATCGCTGAAGACCCCAACTTTGCTAACCTGGATTTTTCGGGTGTGGTTTTCACCCAGGGTGCGCAGGCGGGGGACTATCCTCGTGTCTCGGGTACCGTGAGCGGTATACAGAAAGTGAGTGGAACTGAAGCTGCTTTTAATGATGTTTGGTTCGGTGATAATGCAGATAATAGCTACACCGGCGGTGAAAGTCCGGACCGCCTTTTTGGAAAGGGCGGCGAAGACACTCTGGATGGTGGTGCCGGAAATGACTATATCAATGGTGGTGACGACCTTGATAAACTGATTGGTGGTGAGGGTAACGATACCCTTGTTGGCGGTAGCGGCAACGATACCCTGATTGGTGGAAAGGGTAATGATACCTTTGTCTTTGAGAATCAATGGGATGACGATACGATTCTTGGCGACTTCTATAAAGGAGGTGAAGATACACTCGATTTTAGTCAGGTTACAGATGGTTTACTGTACAGCATCGCGGCCAATAAAATCCTCGTGGGCAATGTTACTGATGCATCTGAGTTCACCCGTGATGCGGCTTTATTTGGCGCGGGTTCCGCGTTGCCAGGTTATAAAAAAGCGACGGGTACATTTCTGGATGGTGCAAATACCGTCACGGTAAACGCAACCGGTAAGCTGGACGTCGGTACTAGTAATATTCGTAATATTGTTACCGGCAATGCCGATCAAACCTTTGTTATAGGCAACCGTTGGGCAACAACCGTTATAGATGCATCGGCGGCAAGCGATGCAGGCAGCAAAGTAGTGCTCGATTTTAGTGGCAGCACGGTACCTTTACGTTTCGAGTTTAGAGGTGATACAACCAGTCAGTTAATTACTGTGCCGGTAGGCGCAACTGTTCTCACTATTGCCTATGGTGATGAAATTATAGAGTTAAGAGGCGCAGATCTGACACCTGAGATGTTAGAACAACGCTTATCTCAAATTGAAGCGCTTAAACAAAATTCCAAACTCGATTTGTTAAAGCAGAAAACGGTTGGTTTAAAACCGGATGTTAAGGTGAGCGTTGAAGGTGGCGAGTGGCGTATAGAAATGCCTAAGGCGGATACCAATCTTCTATATAGTTTTGTCGATACCGATTTCACCAAGCAACGTATAGTACCTTCGCTATCGCTAACCTCATTTACACTGCTTTATGGTACCGAAAAAGTTACTTTCCCGAATACAGGCGAAGATCTTAGAGCAGATGCCGAAGCGTGGTTACAAAGTAATGTAGATGCCTCGGCAACGATTACGGTTGATTCGTTTGGTGAATGGATTGTGACCTTGCCGTTTAATGCGCAAACGCTGATCTCTATTCAGGGCGATGGCGAGGCTGTGGAAGCGAGCCGTGAATCATTAGTGAGTGCCAGTTCTAAAGATATTGTGCGGGTTTATAAAGTTACCGGACTCACCGATTTATCCCTTAACTCACTGAAGGATGTTATTGATGCAGGCGCGTCTGTAGCTGATTATATTGAGTTGCACGGGGTTGATGAAAGAACCGAAATTATTTCTGGTCGTGATAGCAATGAATACCGTGTTCGTGGTGATGCATCCTATGCAGGCAAGCTAACACTGCTTAATGGCCCACAATACAATAGTGTGTTCGGTTCAGAGAAAGCAATCCCGATTGGTGTACAAATCGAACATGGCTTAAGTTTTGCCGAAAGCATTTTTACGGATATTAATCCTAAAAACGTATTCAACAACTTTGTTAATCCAACCTATGTAGATCTTACTACTAATCAGGCAGGTCAAGTCGATTGGCCCTCGGCTCCCGGTTTGCCGGGTACACCGAGCCTGCCGAGTAAGGAAAGCATATTAAAAGCGATGAGTGAATTGCCCAATGGGTTAAAAAGCGCATTTCAATCGTTAGGACCCTCTCTTTCGTCTGCCTGGAACTCTGCGTTTTTTGATGCAGGCAGTGCCAATATCGACGGTATTCCCAATATTGAACTGCAAAACGGTGAACTCAATGGCCTGTCTTATTCCGCGCCAGCAAATATCTCCAACGTTAAACTGGGTTCCGGCTTAAATATAATCAAGGGTGATGCCAACTTTAATACCTTTAAAACGCGCCCCGGTGGCGTGGGTGTGCATTTGATGTCTGGTAGTTTTGGTGGCGATACCTATAAAATGGGTAATCTTTGGGGCTTGGCTGCCGTGCTTGAAGTCCCAGATCTTCAGATTAATGATCAACCGATACCTGAGGCACTGGATACACTCGATTTTTCTTCTTTTGTCGGTAATATCGATGTAAACGTTTACTCTTTCAGCCAGATTAAAGACTCGCTACTCGACGAAATTGGTGTGGATCTGAGCGGCCTGGATTTTGGTGTTGGTATTGACACCAATTTCCTCGTGGTACGTGGTGTTGACGGGCTTGGCGATACGTTAGAAGGCTTTGGTATACCGGGTATAGACCCATCGAGTGCCGGTTGGAATAATATGATAGCGATGGATATTGAATCTATCGTTGGTCCAAAGTTGGGCAATCTGAATGTGATATTGCATGAGGGTTCAAGCTTACGCGGTACGGTTAAGGCGGGTTCTTTAGGTACAGTAACATTAGATTATAGTAATTTTGGCGCGCCAGCTGAAATCGTGGCAGGTCAAAGTCCGCTAGGTGAGTTGTCTTCTGTTATAGGCGTTGATCTTGGGAGTGTTGAAGGGCCTTCGTTAGATTTTTTGAATGCAGCCGCAAATAACGAGGATGGTATCGCGGACGTATTCGCCAATCTTATACCTGGAGTTGATCTACCATTTAAGACAACTGCTTCAGCAACGGGTATCGCTGGCCACCGTTTTGGTGGCCTTACAACATTTACCGATTATTTACCGCCTGAGAATCAAGCAAACCAGACCTTGAGCAATCTTGCTGTTGCGGGTCTTACTAAAGTTATTGGTGCGTCCGGCGAAGCCAACCAATTTAGTAGCCTTACCTTGGCCGGTTTGGAATTGGCTTTAGAGAACTTTGATGATGCCAGAGATATTGACCTTTGGTCTTTGGGTGAGGTGGGCGATGATTTCCTAATCAATTTCAGTACTGATGAATTTTTAAAAAATAATAGCCCCGTACTCAAAAATGATGGCTCAGTTTTTAATAATTTAAGTGCTGTGAATATTCGCTCCGGGCGTGGCAACGATATATTTGTGGGTGGTGACGAAACGCTTAAAGTTATTTTTAACCCTGAAGATGAAAACTGGGGTGAAGATACCGTTGTTGGTGGCGTTGGACTTATGGAACTCGATTTCAGCCAGCTCCCCGATACCTGGTTAGGTAACCAGAGAGCGCTCGAGCATATACAGTCGGCATCAATTAGCGGTGCTCCTGTAGCGGACGAAACCTGGACACTGATTATTAATCAGGGAGTAGTGGGGCAGGAATTGACACTGAGTTACACGCCAGATGCAACGTCGATTGCGCTGGGCACTTCAATTGCCGATGGACTTGCACAGGCTCTACAAAGTATTCAGCAGAATCCGGGACATGCAGAGTTCGCCGTAGCATTAACTTATTCAGCGGTAGCGGTTGCTGACAAAATTACGATTATGAGTAACGGTACTACAGCGTTTAC
>Ga0316204_10009706_pt1 | contig 12727 bp, 8 predicted proteins | sample 6monrhotite_MG_2_FD_205661 | JGI IMG/M metagenome (GOLD analysis project Ga0316204, IMG submission 205661) | Microbial mat bacterial communities from mineral coupon in-situ incubated in ocean water Damariscotta River, Maine, United States -... | ecosystem: Environmental > Aquatic > Marine >...
TTTGGTCTATAAACAAATGAATATTGGCACTGCCAAACCCGATGATTTAACTCTAAAAAGAGCACCACATGCCCTAGTGGACATAATAGAACCTTGGCAATCATATTCTGCTGCAACTTTTTGTAAAGATGCTTATAAAATAATGGAATCAACCACAGAAAATAGTTCAATGCCATTATTGGCTGGCGGAACAATGATGTATTACCGCAGCCTTCAACAAGGCCTGTCTCAATTACCTGTTGCTGATAGTGCTATTCGATTACAGCTGGCGGAACAAGCCAGTGATAAAGGTTGGGCTTTTATGCACAATAGATTAAATAAGATTGATCCAGAATCTGCTGCAAGGATTAATACTAACGACCCGCAAAGAATACAACGGGCTCTTGAGGTTTTTGAAATTTCAGGTAAAACCATGACTGAACATTTTAAAGCTGATGCTGGCATTAAGTTAGATTATCAGGTTTTAAAAATTGTTATAGCGCCTGATCGAGCATTGCTTCACAATCGCATTGAACAAAGATTTAAAATGATGCTTGAAAATGGTTTTATTGAAGAAGTCGAAAAACTAAAGTCGAATGAAAAAATAAAATTTGATATGCCTTCTATGCGCTGTGTTGGCTACCGACAAGTTTGGCAATATTTAAATGGAGAATTAAATTATGATGACATGATTTTCAAAGGCATTGTGGCAACCAGGCAATTGGCGAAACGACAGTGGACATGGTTAAGAAAAGAAGAAGATTGCCTTTGGTTGGATTCTACAAAAAAAGGCTATCTTGATACCATATCACAACTGACAGAAGATTTTTACGCAGGGTAAGTCATTACTGACTGACAAAAATATTATCTTTATAGTTCTTCACCACAACGTCTACAAAACAATGCACTGTCTGTATGTCCTCTTAAATTACAAGTTTTACATAAGCGAGAGAGTTTTCTGACTCTTTTTGATTCTTTATTGAGCTCTGCTGCAAATATTCCAGTTGGTATAGCAATGATAGAATAACCAGCGAGCATAATGAATGAAGCCACAAACCTGCCCAAGACTGTGTGTGGTGCAATATCGCCATATCCCACAGTAGTAAGTGTAACCACAGCCCAATAAATGCCATGAGGAATACTTGTAAAATCATTTTCAGGGCCTTCTATGAGGTACATCATAGAGCCAAATATAACTAATACTGTGGCAATAAAGAAAAAGAATACAAAGATTTTATGGCGGCTATTCTTTACCGCATTGGTCAACATTTGTGCTTGGTGTGTATATTGGACTAATTTTAGTATTCTAAAAACTCTCAAAATTCTTAGAATTCGAATCACTAATAATTGTTGAGTACCGACGAAGAACAATGACAAGTATGTTGGGATGATTGATAGAATATCGACAATCCCAAAAAAGGAAAAGACATACCTAAACGGTGACTTAATACTAATCAGTCTTAAAACATATTCTAAAGTAAAAATTATTGTAAAAAACCATTCAACGACATAGAACCATTCACCATAAGCCAAATGTAATTCCAAAACACTGTCTAAGATGATTGTTAAAACACTCAGTATGATAAATATAATCAACAAAATATCAAACCACTTACCCATAGGGGTATCGGAATGATAAATTATCTTAAAAACCTTTGAGCGCCATTGAGATTTGGTAACAGCTTCTTCTTGTTTCATAGTAACAATCTTTAAACTTTATTTGTCTTCTTGCAATCCAATGCCATCAAGTCCTGCAGCCAAGGTATTTGCATCGCCACCCTGTGAAAGTTTAATGGCCAACCTTACTTCATTGGCTGAATCAGCATGCCTGAGCGCATCTTCATAAGTAATTTCACCCGCTTGATACAACTCAAACAATGCCTGATCGAATGTTTTCATGCCTAAATTAGTTGATTTTTTCATCAACTCTTTTAATTTATGAATGTCCCCTTTACGAATCAACTCTTGTGCCAATGGCGTATTAATTAGAATTTCTACGGCAGCTCTTCTGCCTTTTCCATCAGGAGTAGGAATAAGCTGTTGTGCAATCATGGCTTTCATATTCAAAGACAAATCCATCAACAGTTGGTCCCTTCTGTCTTCTGGAAAAAAATGCAATATTCTATCGAGTGCTTGGTTGGCGTTATTTGCGTGCAATGTTGCCAAACAAAAATGGCCTGTTTCAGCAAATGTAATGGCATGCTCCATGGTTTCTCTGGTTCGAATCTCACCAATCATAATCACATCAGGGGCTTGTCGCAGTGTGTTTTGTAAAGCAATTTCAAAAGACTCAGTATCAATTCCTACTTCTCTTTGTGTAATAACACATCCTTGGTGCTCATGCACATACTCTATTGGATCTTCAATGGTAATAATGTGTCCTGTGGTATTGACGTTTCTGTAACCAATCAATGCCGCTAATGAAGTTGATTTACCCGTTCCGGTACCACCCACAAATATCATTATGCCTCTTTTTGTTAAAGACAAATCTTGTAAAACTGGTGGTAAATTGAGTGATTCAAATGTAGGTATCTTTGTTTCAACACGGCGAATTACCATGCCAACGGCTGTGCGCTGATAAAAGGCACTAACACGAAAACGGCCTACAGATGACACGCCTATTGCGAAATTACACTCATGGGTTCTTTCAAAAACTTCTTTCTGAGAGGGTGACATAATGCCCAAAACTAAATCTCTTGCTTGAGATTTTGATAGTGGTGTTTGGGTTATTGGCACAACTCTACCATGTATTTTAATACTGGGAGGCAAGCTTGCAGTTATAAATAAATCTGAGGCTTTCTTATGAGCCATTAATTTTAAATATGAGTTAAAGTCCATGGTGGATTCCCCTTTTAATTAATCAAAATCAGCCTTATTCATTGACCGTGAACGGGCTTCTTGTCGGGTTACAACCCCTTTGGAAACAAGATCTAATAAGCACTGGTCCAAAGTCTGCATACCATGACCTTGACCTGTTTGAATAGATGAGTACATTTGAGCTACCTTATCTTCTCGAATTAAATTTCGAATTGCAGGCACACCAACCATAATTTCATGGGCTGCTACACGGCCTCCGCCTACTCTTTTCAATAATGTTTGAGCAACCACAGCACGTAAAGATTCAGATAACATTGATCTCACCATGGGTTTTTCACCGGCTGGAAAAACATCAATAATACGGTCAATGGTCTTGGCTGCAGAACTTGTATGCAGGGTTCCAAATACCAAATGACCTGTTTCTGCTGCTGTTAAGGCCAAACGAATGGTTTCCAAATCACGTAACTCACCAACCAAGATGATATCAGGATCTTCACGTAATGCAGACCTCAATGAATTATCAAAACTTTGAGTATCGCGGTGAACCTCACGTTGGTTGACCAAACACTTATTACTGGTATGAACAAACTCAATAGGATCTTCAATAGTTAAGATATGTCCATGTTCATTTTTATTTAAATAATCAACCATGGCTGCCAAAGTAGTTGATTTACCAGAGCCTGTTGGGCCAGTAACCAATATCATTCCTCTTGGTACATCGATAATATCACGAAACACAGGAGGACAATTAAGGTCTTCTAACGTTAATATTTCTGTTGGAATGGTTCTGAAAACTGCAGCACATCCTCGATTTTGGTTAAATGCATTAACACGAAAACGGGCCAAACCAGGAATTTCAAAAGAAAAATCAAGCTCCCAAATTTCCTCATACTCCTTGCGTTGCCCATCGCTCATTATGTCGTAAACCATGGCATGTAATTCTTTGTGATCTAAAGGCGGTAAATTTATGCGCCTGACGTCACCATCTACCCGAATCATGGGCGGCAAACCAGAGGACAAATGTAAATCTGATGCTTTGTTTTTTACTGAAAATGCCAGTAACTCTGCTATATCCATAATCAACCCTTTAATTGTATATTTTAATTTATTTTATCTTTGTTATGACTTAATTTCCAGACTTTTATGATTTAGTTTTTTTTCAGTTGAATTTTATATTGATTCATTTAGTTTATAATATTCAGCGACAAATCAAATTAGATACAAAAAACCAGATAAAATCATTAACAGAAGCCTTTAAATCAAATACAAATCACCCACATATTAAAGAAAGCAAATGGTACTCATACTGATTAATTTCTGAATAATTATGTATCAATTTTCATATGAGAGCCTTCCTCCATCAACAAAATCATGGCAATTCCTCAAAATTTTATCCTTGTTGTAAGGTTTTCTGATAAAATATTATTTCCTTTACAAAAAATGTTATTGACACATGTTAAAAAAGTTCGTAGATTTTATTCTTCTATCTAATGAAACCAAGTATTTTATAGTTGGATTAATTGTTGCCCTAATTAACTCTGTGACTGGACATTTTTCATTGGTGTTGTTATTCGCTGCATTGACTGGGATTATTCCACTTTTATTGAGAATTCCTTTTCTGGAAGACAAATTAAATTATGATCAAAATTTGTCTGCTAAATTGAATGCTATGTTGCTTAACTCCATCTTGTGGTCAATACACATGTGGACAGATCTACAAAATTTGCCTCATTATTATATTTTAACTTTTCTGGTTTTGTTGTTTTCCATATTTAATTTATTTAAATCATTAAAAAAACGCTTGTATTTATTGATACCGATCCTGGTTACTTTTGTCTTTTTGGTTGCCTTTGATTATTTAACAGTAGCAATTTCTACAGTTTTGTTCGTGATCCTATTTTTAATTAACGGATTTCTTAATAAACTCCCTGATACTTCTAGTAAATCTGTTGAGAACATGGATACCAAAGATAAGCTAGAGATGGTGTCTAAGGTTGATGATTTAAAACATGAAAATGCAGAACTTAAAGAACACCTCAAACAAAATGAAATAGATTTGTCGGCCGCAGAAATGGCAAAAATGGAATTTTTGGCAACCATGAGCCATGAAATTCGCACACCTTTGAATGGCATTATTCCATTATTAGATATTCTATTAGATTCAGAGTTGTCAGACTTTCAAAGAGATTACCTCAGTACCGCACATATTTCTGCCATTCAAATGCAAAAACTTATCGATGACTTATTGGATTATTCAAAAGTTGAAGCGGGCAAATTAACAGTTGAAACCAGAGGATTGAAAGTACCGCAAATATTGTCAGCTGTCTATTCTTCTTACAAACAAGCTGCCGAAAAGAAAAATTTAAAACTGGAGGTTGAGGTAAACAAAAATATCAGTCCATTATTGCGGGGTGATCCGACTCGTTTAAGACAAGTTTTATCTAATTTAGTTAGCAATGCGATCAAGTTTTCAACCTACGGCACCATTAAGTTAAAAGTTAAAAAACTCAAAGACTTTCCAAACAAGGAAATTATTCGATTTGAGATAATCGATCAGGGAATCGGTTTAGACAAAGAGACTTCTGATAGTATTTTCCTTCCTTTCACACAAGAGGATGGATCAAGTACCAGGAAATTCGGCGGCACCGGTTTAGGTTTAGCAATCAGTAAGAAAATTGTAGAGCTCATGCATGGCTCCATCTATGTTGAATCTCAAAAAGGCAAAGGCAGTAATTTCTATTTTGATTTACCCTTATTAAAATCTGTTGGTGAAACCACAGTAGGAACAGAACAAGTATCAGGCTATCAAGCCATTTTAATTAATACAAATCCTTTATTATTTAATAAAATTGCTCAAAAATTAAAAGACGAAGATGTACCATTTCAAAAAGCTTTGGGATTATCACAAGCTTATGAGATATTTGCATCGATTAACAAAATGTCAACAAGCAATAAACACATCATGGTATTTATTGATTTTGATACAGCTGGCAAACAGGTTCGTAGCCTGTGTCATGATATTACAAACGATGAAAACATGTCAAACTTATATGCTTGCATATTAACTGAGAGAGGCTCCATCGCTGGCATACCACAATCGTCCAATATTAAACTCTTATCAAAAGATGAATCGATTGGTAAGCTCCTGAATTCCATTGAGGTTTCTCAAGCAAATATTGATGCGGCATCTGAAATAGTACCCCATTCAGAAAATACCGAAGAAGATACTGAAGAAGCACAAACTGATGATGAAAATATTGACTCTAATGCAATAAATACAACTCAACCCAGTGATCAAAAACTTTTACCTGAGATATTATTAGTGGAAGATAATGAGGTAAATTTAAAGGTTGCAGAAAAACTCATTCAATACATAGGCTATCCTTTTGATTTTGCAATGAATGGCCAAGAGGCCCTTGAAAAAGTCAAACAAAACAGATACAGAATGATACTGATGGATTGTCAGATGCCCGTTATGGACGGATATAGATGTACTGCCAAAATTAGAGATTATGAATCTGCAGCAGGCTTAAATCAAACCCCGATACTGGCCATGACTGCTAATGCAATGTTAGGGGATAGAGAAAAATGCTTAAACGCAGGCATGGATGATTACATGTCAAAGCCTCTGAACCGCTATATTCTTGAAAAAACATTAAAAAAATGGGACCCATTGGTAAATGCCAATAAACAGCCAGACAAATCTGATGGACAAGTATCTGCTAAAGACAATATTGAAGAATCAGATACACCAAAGCCAGAAAAAGTGGCCAGTGATGATTCAACAACAAACGCAGATGCCTCAAAATCTCAAGAAAAAGTAAAAACTCCAAAGGCAGCTGAATCAAAAAAAGCTAAAACACCCACTGTTGATATTAACCAAAAGTGGTTAAGTACTAAAACACTTGAAGATTTAAAAGAGTTTATGGGTGATGAAATAATTCAGCTACTGGAAATGTTTGAACAAGAAACGCCAACCATTTTAAAGAAAATGAATACTGCATTACAAACCAATAATAGCGAAGAAGTACAAAAAATGGCACACATGTTGAAATCAACAAGTGCCAATATTGGAGGAAATGGTTTGAGCTTTTTCTCAAGAAAATTAGAATTAGCCGCAGATACCAATCAAACCAGTCAAATGCCTGTTATTTTCAACAAAATTAAAAAAGCCTATATTTTAACAAGCAAGGAAATTTCTAAATACATAGAAAGTTATTAAAGGCACCTAATCAATAAGCTTTTAACGTGTAAAAACAATGCAAATAGCAGAATCCACTGCTTAACGCATTGTTTGCTTATGTGTCACTTTATGTCTTCTTTTTCCCACTGTCGATCAGTTATGCAGAACTCTCTTTAATTATGGGTATCTTAATGATACAATCTTCTCCTTTTTTAATTTGTTCATTAATCATTCTGCCTTAAACAGGCTTTATTTCTAATTAATTACACATTCACAATACATTATGATTACAAAATTTTTCATTGTTATACTTGCTCTTGTCACATTAAATGACGGTATCACAAAAGACCACACCAGCGAAACAGACAACATCATAGTCACCGCTTCTAAAAAGAAACAAACCATTGAAAACCTTTCAACTGCTGTTTCAGTTGTTACTAAAGCTGAGATTCTAGAGAAAAACATCACATTATTACCAGACTTACTACGTGATGAGGCAGGGGTTTATATTCAACAAACCACACCGGGTCAGGGGATTCCAATTATTCGTGGTTTAAAAGGTTCTGAAAATGTTCATTTAATTGATGGCATGCGCCTTAATACCGCTTTTTTTAGAAATTCACCTAATCAGTATTTAGCACTGGTTGATCCGTTTATGACCCATCAAATAGAAATAATCAGGGGGCCTGCATCTGTATTGTATGGTGGAGATGCTTTAGGTGGCGTATTAAATGTTATTACCCACACACCAGGTTTTACTGGTGAAGAATGGCAAAACAAGGGAGAAATGTATCTCTCTTATGATTCTGCTGACGAAAAAACCCTTAGCCACTTATCTTGGGATATGGGCAATGAAAAAATATCAACAACATTGGGCCTTAGTTATCAGGACATAGGCACAAGATCAATAGGTGGCGGAGATGAAATTCCATTCACTAATTACAGTTCAAGAGCGATGAATAACAAATGGCTTTTTAATTTTTCTGAATATAAATCATTAATATTTGATATGCAATATTTAACCCAACCTAGCACACCTAGGGTCGATGACTTGGTTGCTGGTTTTGGTCAAACTCAACCTGATTCATCTTTGTTTTTATTTGCTCCAAATCAAAGACAGTTTGTGCACCTTAATTATTCCGATAACGCAGCTACCTCATTATATGATAGCTCAGATTACCACGTCTCTTGGCAGTTGATTAAAGACCACAGAATAAAGTCTGATTTTGATAATGATGACATTACAAAAGAACAAAATGAGAGTTCTTTGTTCTCATTTCAGTCTTCTTTCAATAAACAATTGAATGAAAAGTTAGACATAGTATATGGAATCGATTTTTATAAGGACACAATTAACAGCGCAAAACAAGGTATTAGTGATGGGGTTATTAGCATTAAAGACCCCCGTTTTCCTGATGATTCTAACATGCAACACACCGGCCTATTCGCTGATATGACCAAGTATTTTGCTCACAATGATCTGACGTTTGGTTTCAGATACAGTGATTATGATATTGATTTAAACAATGCTTTGATTGACAATGACAGTCTCAAAATTGATGATTTGACTTGGCATGTTGGATTGTTACATCACATAGATAATGACAATAAATTATTTGCCAATCTTGGCAGAGGATTCAGACCTCCTAACATCTTTGACTTAGGGCAAGTTGGTGAAAGACCTGGCAATAGGTTTAATGTCATAAACACAGATGTTAAACCAGAAACGGTTCACACATTAGATCTCGGTTGGAAACACTTTGGAGATGTTTATTCAGTTGATTTTACCGTTTTTTATTCACAATACAAAGACAAAATTGCCAGTGTTGAAACTGGTGATTTAACCGATGAAGGCCAATTGATTGTCCAGTCACAAAATATTAATGACGTCAATTTATACGGTTTAGAGTCTAGCTTTTCGTATAAGTTTAATGCCGATTCAGAATTTAATGCCGTATTGAACTATACATGGGGTGAAGAAACAACCGATGATATCAATGAACCTGCTGATAGAATACCACCAATTAACGGTTTCATCGGCTATGAAAGAAAGATCAATGATAAATGGAATATCAATCCAAAAATAATCTATGCCACAACCCAAGACAGGTTAAGTGCCCGTGATATCAGAGATGTCAGAATACATCCAAATGGAACAGGCGGTTTTGTCACCTATAACATTTATGCTAACTGGAAAGTATCAGGAGCCAGCAATGTCCGCTTTGGTTTAGAAAATATCTTTGATAAAAAATACCGTGAACATGGGTCAGGTTTAGAAGCAGCTGGTAGAAATTTACATGCTTCTTTTAATTACTTGTTCTGATATTAATATTTCATATCTGTAATAAAAGGCAGCTTAGTTCTTATTGAATTTACCTGAGATGTGTCAATCGAAGTGACGATCATTTCTTGACCCTTATTTCCGCATGATAAAATATTGCCCAAAGGGTCTATAACTTGAGATCCTCCTAGGTATGATAAGCCATTTCCATCTGTTCCTGTTCTATTAACGGCAACTATAAAACATTGGTTTTCTATGGCTCGTGCCTTTATTAAAGCTTCCCAATGTTGGTGTCTTTGTTCAGGCCAGTTCGCAATAATAAATATAACATCAACCTGCTTGGCTATTTTTCTAAAAACCTCAGGGAAACGCAAATCATAACAAATAAAAATACTAGAGCAAACGCCATCTATGGCAAAAACTGATTGGTCTTTTCCTTCAATAAAAAATGTGCCTTCTTGCGCCAAATTAAAACTGTGATTTTTCACATACCGTGATTCAAGATTTCCTTTCCTATTAAATATTAAGGCTACATTTTCAGCTTTGTTGCTGTTTTCTAATGTAGACATTTCCGTTATGCCTGCGATAACATATATTTCATGTTCTTTTGCTAAATGGCTAAGAAATTGATAAGTTTTATCGCCACTTTTTTCTGCCGTTATAGCAATATTCATCGAAAAACCACTGTTAAACATCTCTGGGAAAACAATCACATCACAGCCACTTTCTTTTGCTTCTAGGGTATAAAGCGCTGCCATTTTAAGGTTTTCTTGAGAATTTTCCCATGTGATATTTAATTGTATACTGGCTATTTTCATATTAGTTGGTTGCTTCAGTCATTCGTTTGGGTTTCAATATATCTGAGTTTATCTGGATAAAAGAATATGCAAGAGGTTGTCCTCAAAATTAATGTTTGTGGTTAAGGTACTGTGGTCTTCACACAGAAAGTAAGGATAATCTAAAGGAAAAAAACTATATTTATGTTGTGGTGCAGTTGGGTCAAGTACTTCACGTGCCAACAACGATGCTTTAGTAACTGTTCCATCGCCAGGCTCGAGCATAAGCTGGTTATAATTAACGCCTGGTTTTGGATTTTTTATTTGTGATGGCTTTGATCGAGTAATTGACACTCCATTGACCTCTTCAACCAATAACCTGGCTGTAGTAAGGCTGCAATCACCTCCCATAACAATAATCTTGTACCCAGGGTTTTCAATTGACACTGTAAGTGACCATAAAAATCTTCTAGCTCTTTCTAAGTGTTTATGAAAATACAGTTTTAATAGTGATAAATAAGCCTCTCCTTCTTGGTCTGTTGAAAATTGTTTCATAATTCTTTTTTGTACTGCGGGATCATAAATTGACCATTGAAACCTTTGCCAAATATTACTATCAAAAACATCCCTATCTAAAGGTTTTCCGTCTATATTAATTAACCATGTGTTTATGGCATGTGGAAACAATTGATATATGCTAGGCATGGTCACCAATACTTCTGTAGGAATTTTCCTTAGACCTATGCGCAATCCTGTGATAAACGACTCTACCGATCCAACAGACCCAAAATTTGGTGTTCCCAATAGAACGACTTTACGAACATTTTTAGCGCCCATTAAATTAACAGGAAAGTCATTGTCATTTAATACATCAACATCACCATAACGCAGATAGTATCGACTCACTAGCCCTCCCATTGAATGCGCGACTAAATCCATCTTTAAATCTGGGTTGTTGTGATTTTTTTGAATTGTTTGAATAAACTGGTGTAGCTTTTTGGCACTTTTTACATTGTCTTGACGCCAATCATAAGTAAAAACATACATTCTGCGATTAAAATCAGCCACTTTTTCATCAACATTGGTTAATTGGTACCCTCCATATTTCCTTAAGGTGTTTATCACTGCATTGTAATAATCTGTTCCAGCCGCTTTATCTGCAATTTCATAGGGTTCTATTTCAGAATTGATAGGTTCTAGTGTTTCTGGGTCAATTGTAAGTCCTATGTGTTTATAGTTCGAGAACAGTAGTTTCTTTAAACTGCCAAACCACAACTCATTTAAATTCTTTTTATCACGTAATTTACTGCCCATAATCCCATGTATCAAAATCACGGGTGCTGGTGTGTCATAATTCTTATAGGTGGTTTTGTAGAGGTGTGCTAAATCAGGTCTAGCTTGTTTGGAACAAGAAACCACCATAACAATGGCTAAAAATACCCATAAATGATTTCTAATAATTTTCATAATTACTCTTTTATTGCCAAACTAATGTTATCTATTTTTTTTGATTTCCTTGCCCTTAAATATACTACTTCATAACTTGCTGGAATCCGGTTCTCTTCTCTAAAGTCATCATAGCCATCGCATAATTGCTTCAATTGAGATCGGGACATCAGTCCCTTTTTCCTGCTTTCATTAACATTGTGACCACCAGAGGCTTTAATATCTTTCATTAATGATACTACATCTTTGTATGTTAATGTAATTATTTCAGCATTGACCACCACTTCCTCGAACCCCAACTTTAACAAGTCATCGCCCATATCATGCAAAGCTGGAAAATCATGTACATGGGCATGTTTATCGACACTTAGCCAAGCTTGCTTAAGTTCTACCAGAGAAGTTTCTCCTAACGCACTCATGATTAACAAACCTCCTGGCTTAAGTATGCGCATGCATTCCGAAAAGACATCTTTTTCATTGCACCAATGTATGAGCATGTTAGAAAAAACAACATCCATTGAATTGTCCTCAAAAGGCAAATCATGTACATCACTGAGTACGGTTTTTACCTGTTTGTTTTGTGGGACTTGATTCAGCATATTTTTGGAAAAATCCAATGCAGAAACTTTAATGTGATCAAATAGCTTTAATAATTCAGGAATCGCCCAACCAGTACCACAGCCTAAATCTAAGACATGTTGCGGTTTAAATCCTTCATCAAGATTGCTTTCATCTTCCAGTCTTTCCAATAAACGGGACATCACTTCTTTTTGTAAAACTGCATTTTTTTCGTACTGCTTGGCTTTACTATTAAATGAATTTAATATGGCTTGATACTCTAGAGGCATGTTGTGTGCTAAGATAAAAACGATATTTTAACACCAAGTCCCGCAATCGTGAATCAATGTTTTATTTGTAACAATAATACCCATAAGCAGGATGCTTTTAAAACGATATGTACTGGCTGCAGGCAATTAATAAAACACCCTCAGTTTGATTGTTTGAGGTGTGGCGTTGAACTTCAAGTTGATCACAGCATCTGTGGAAATTGCCAGATAAAACCACCTCATTTCAGCCAATCCAAATATGCCTGCGTCTATCAATCTCCAGTAGATCAATGGGTACAGTCATTCAAATTTGGGAAAAACATTCTCATGTCGTCATTGTTCGCTGAACTAATGCAAGACTTGTTGTCTGATATCAATAGCCAGTATTGTTTAATGCCGGTACCTTTACACATTTCTA
>Ga0316204_10009708_pt1 | contig 12724 bp, 13 predicted proteins | sample 6monrhotite_MG_2_FD_205661 | JGI IMG/M metagenome (GOLD analysis project Ga0316204, IMG submission 205661) | Microbial mat bacterial communities from mineral coupon in-situ incubated in ocean water Damariscotta River, Maine, United States -... | ecosystem: Environmental > Aquatic > Marine >...
ACTTTGCCTTCTACTTGCCATCATCGGCGGCCAACTTGCAAAACTCCCCCTAAACCTTCATCTTGGAGAACTATTCACTTACGCCATTTTTATTAACGCTGCACTTTTCGTCTTCAACCTCATCCCTATCCCTCCTCTTGATGGATCCCATTTTTTGCGCTACGCAACAGGCATGCGCGCAGAAACATTCCATAATTTAGCACGCTACGGATTTTTAATTCTCTTACTTATGCTCTTCTTTGGCCCCTTTCAGCAGATGCTCCAATTCGGGATTTATTCTGTTGCCGGCCTCTTTAAGGGCATTATGATCGTGACCGCTGGTGGGTAGCAACCCGCCCTTCACTATACATCCCACACCTCCTATGATCCAGAAACTCCCCCTTGCATCGACCTCTCCAGTACTCATCGTCGGCTCTATTGCCTATGACTCGATCATCACCCCTAAAGAAACACGTGAATACATCCTGGGAGGAGCCGCATCCTACAGCGCCCTAGCAACCAGCTACTATGCGCCAGTCCAGCTTGTAGGCATCGTGGGTAACGATTTTGAAGACCAGCACATCAATCGCTTCAAAACACATGGCATCGATCTTGAAGGGCTAGAAACAGACCCAGACAACAAAACCTTTTTCTGGAAAGCTCGCTACCACGAGAACTTCAACCAGCGAGAAACCCTAGAAACAGACCTAAACGCCTTTGAGCACTTTAAGCCCGCGATCCCAAAGGCCTACGAGGACACAAGCTACGTCATGCTCGGAAACATTGGGCCCGACTTACAGCTACACGTACTCGACCAGCTCAAAAGAAAGTGTTTTGTTCTGGCAGACACAATCGAGCTATGGATCGACATCATGCGGCCCAAGCTTCTCGAGCTCATCAAACGCATCAACCTTTTTGTCATCGACAAAACTGAAGCCGAAATGCTCACGGGCGAAACTAACACAATCCTATCCGGTCACAAACTCAGGGAAATGGGCCCAGAAATTGTCATCATCAAAAAAGGTGAACACGGAGCCCTTCTATTCCACGACGAAGGCCTTTTCGCAATCCCTGCCTTTCCTGTCACGGGCATTAAGGACCCGACCGGAGCAGGTGACGCATTTGCCGGCGCACTCATGGGCTACTTAGCCGCTGCGCAAAGTACCGAATTTGAGACCATAAAAAAAGCAATGGCCTACGCCACAGCCACAGCCAGTGTTGCTATTGAAGCATTTTCTTCGGATGCCTTTAGCGACAGCACTGCTAAAATAATCGACCAGCGCGTAGGTGAGCTTATCTCAATGACTCGCCTCTAAGAGCCAAAGAAAGCTTTCACTCAAATAACACCGAAAAGAGAGGACCTGGTCACCCCAGATCCTCCCCATTATTTTGTCTATATCTAGTCTCTTTTGTGTCCCCCCTAAGAAGGGTGCTCACACTACCTCTTAGTATCACACCCCGCTATCATAGTACAATGGGCACACAAATGCTTTTCAGTCTCAGGCAAGAGCTCACCAGAGACCTTATGGATAACCAATTCTTCGCGTAGACCACAGACCTCGCAGGACTGAATGGATAACTGTGTCTCTAATTTGCTTAAAAAAGTACGAAGCGATTTCATGTTAATAAAGGGATGGGTCTTACTACTAATCAAATTGGGATATTATTAAGACAAACTGAAGCATCAGGTGCCCCTGTCAACAATTAATAGACGAATCTCAGCACAAATCGTCAATCAACTGACCATTAAGGAGTTTTACACCCTTATTTACGGCATTTTACTGACTTTTACATTTGATATCTCCCTCTTATTGATATAAGCTTTGCTGCCCCTAACGGGAAACGTCCGAGTAAAAACGCTTATGCCTGCTTCAAAAATCAAGCACTATATCCACCAAAACCTCAACCACCTAACGCAAACACGCGGATTGCGGGTTGCAGACATTGCGCGCGCCACACTCCTGCCCGAATCAACAATTAAGTATATCCTCAGTGGCACAACAACGAATCCAAGAATTGAAACAATCAGCACCCTAGCAGATTTCTTCGGGCTATCCCTTGACCTTTTCGTTAATAAGCCCCTAGGACAGCATGAAGGAACTCCGCCCCCAACAGGAACACAAATCCCCCTAATCCAATGGGATGAAGCACTCAACTGGATACTTCAACATAAAGGCCTCTTGCCACCAGAAATCCCTATTCTCGTAACACAGTGGATATCTGCAGCTGAAAATACTCCAGAAGGATCCTTTTCACTATCCGTTAACCAACAGACCCTTGAAGACTTCCCTCAACACGCCTTGCTTATTATCTCCCCCCTGGAATCATACAAAGATGAGGACTTCGTTCTGAGCAGCACACAAAAAAACGCTCCTACAATCCGGCAAATACTCGATGAGGGCTCAAAAATGTACCTCAAATCCCCACGCGGGGCCTCAGCACCCGAGCTTCTTTCGCCAGAACACACTATTTTAGGCAAAATCTGTGAATGCAGGCGGGTTTTTGCCTAGCCGTTACGCCTAAAAGGCCTTAGACTACCCCAACCTAATATTTAAAAAAACTCAACGCCACCACAGCTATGACTCAACAACCTTCAGACATTGGACTCATCGGACTTGCCGTTATGGGCCAAAACCTAGCCCTCAACATAGCCGACCACGGCTACGCCATCTCCGTCTACAATCGCACGACATCGAAGATGGAAGACTTTGTCGCAAAAAACCCAGACACTCCTGGAGGCTTATTTGGGTTCGCTGACATCAAAGACTTTGTCCAATCGATTAAAAAGCCCAGGAAAATAGTCCTCTTAGTCAAAGCAGGCCGAGGCACTGATGCAGTAATCGACGAACTAACGCCTCTACTCGACGAAGGAGATATCATTATTGATGGCGGAAATGCCAACTGGAATGACACCATCCGCCGCGAGAAAGAACTCTTGGACAAAAAGTTGCGCTTTGTGGGATCAGGCGTATCCGGCGGCGAAGAAGGAGCCCGCTTTGGCCCATCACTCATGCCCGGAGGCGCACCTGAATCCTGGGCAGAGCTAGAGCCTATCTGGAAAGCTGTTGCTGCCAAGGTAGATGCAAAGACAGGCAAAGAGCTCACAGGCGCAAAACCTGGAAAGCCCATTGAAGGTGGAGTCCCCTGCACGGCCTATATTGGCCACAACGGAGCGGGTCACTATGTAAAAATGGTACACAATGGCATCGAGTATGGTGACATGCAGATGATTTGTGAAGCATATGACCTAATGAAGCACCTTCTCAAAATGGAGCCCGCTGAAATGGGTGCTATTTTTAAGAAATGGAACACAGGCGCTCTCGACTCTTTCTTGATTGAAATTACGGGCGAAGTCCTCACCCAAAAAGACCCAGAAACAGGTAAGCCCTTTGTTGACATCGTCTTAGATACTGCAGGCCAAAAAGGCACCGGAAAATGGACCGCCATGAATGCCCTTGATATGGGAATTGGAGCGCCAACCATCGCCGAAGCCGTATTTGCTCGCTGCATTAGCGCAGTCAAAGAAGAGCGCATCGCTGCCTCAAAAATCCTCACGGGCCCCGAGCTAGACTATAAGGGTGACAGAGAGGAACTCATCGAAGCAATCCATGATGCTCTCTACTGCTCAAAAATTTGTTCTTATGCACAAGGCTTCCAGCTCATGCGCGAAGCCCAAGCGACCTACGGCTGGACGCTCAACTTCGGCGAAATTGCCCAAATCTGGCGCGGAGGCTGTATTATTCGCGCAGCATTCCTCCAAAAAATCACAGAAGCCTTCGAGTGCGCACCTGATTTGGCCAATCTATTGCTAGACAACTACTTTAAGTCAGCAATCGACAAGGCCCAAACCAACTGGCGTAAGGTTGTCTCACTAGCGGCAGAACACGGTATCCCTGTTCCGACCTTTGGGGCATCCCTTAGCTATTACGATGCGTACCGCTCTGAGCGACTCCCCCAAAACCTCCTCCAAAGCCAACGTGACTTTTTTGGAGCTCACACCTATGAGCGTGTAGATCAACCCAGAGGGAAGTTCTTCCACATCGATTGGCCTGACCCGAAACGTCCCCAACTTGACGCCTAGGAAGGCAGCCACACCAGAGCACTACTTGCGCGTCTCTTTTTCGCGTAGGTAAACAGACTGAAGGGCCGAGAAATCGGCCTCTTTAGTGTCACTTACGATGCAATGGTCAAAATGCTCCCTATGAGCAATCTCCTCTTCGGCGTTCTTAAGTCGTCGTGCCACAATCTCAGGTGCGTCATGACCCCGTGAGAACATCCGCTCCTTGAGGGCCTCCATGCTTTGGGGGACGACAATCAAGGACACAAGTGACTGACCCATAACAACATCCTGCACTGCCGCACTTCGGTAGCTCTCCGCACCCTGGACGTCAATATTGAGCAACAGATCCTCTCCACGAGAAAGACGCCCTAAAATCTCCTGCTTGAATGTGCCGTACCCATTACCGTGAACTTCAGCAAATTCATAAAACTCACCCGCACCCAGGGCTTCTTGATAAGCCTCAGGTGTTAAAAAATGGTAATCAACCCCATCTTTTTCCCCCGGACGTGGTTTCCTCGTTGTTGAGGTGATCACTCGCTGCAAAGACGGATAAGCTTCGAGCATTCGTGTGCACAAAGTGGTTTTGCCTACACCTGCAGGGCCTGATACGACAAGAAGCAAGGGAATGTGTGGCATGACACGCTCTAGTAGTTAAAAGCAACCCACCCCAAGACGAGGCCATACAGGGCAAAAACATAGCCCAACACCTTAATCCTGAGAACCTTAGCATAAAGCCACCCTAAAAGGTCTCGCATCCGGTAAGGCGCGGCACCCATGTAGAGCGAGAACGTAATCCAAAGATACGTAAAGACAACTAACACTAAACGACTGGTCTCTGGCTGCATGTAAGCCGCATCAAGCAAATGGCGTGAGGACAATAAACCCAGAATCGCAAGCCCCCGAACTGCCAGGAAATCAGGAACATAGAAGAATGCCCCAATACCAACGGCAGCAAAAAGCAGAAATAACCACTGGCGATAAGCCCCGAAGTCTGCTTCGCCCAAGTTGGCAACGATCCACAAAAACCAAACAGCGCCTGCACCAAACAGAACAACCGTGGCCCATTTCGAACGAGGAAATGCTTTAAGTCCTTGCTCAAGCCCAGATGGGTTCCAAATTAAAAGTCCTCCAACAAAAAGAAGAATAAATCCAACGAGTGCAGTTGCCCAAAAAAGTGACATAGACCCTAGAAGGTAGTCATTTTTTCCCGAAAGAGAAGTTTTTTATTCTACAACGCCTTGCAAAACAAGTGAACCCATAAGCCTTGAAGCCGTGGCTTCTTCAATTTGGACAGGCACCAGCTCCCCAACGAGTCGCTCACGCCCCGAAAAGATAACTTTGCGATAACCCCGCGTACGACCAACAAACATCCCCTCTCCGCGGCGCGCAGGCCCCTCAACCAAAACCTCCTCAACTGTACCAACCAAAGCCTGGTTTCTTCGCAAAGAATTCTCATTCAAGAGATTAAGCAATATTTGATTACGCTCCTCCTTAACCTCCCGAGAAATAGGGTCCCCTAAATGCTCAGCAGCTGTGCGAGGCCGGGGACTATATTTATAGATATATGCCATATCGAAACGCAGCTTTTCAAAAAGCTCACGTGTTTGCTCAAAGTCCTCATCGGTTTCCCCCGGAAAACCAACAATAATGTCGGTTGAAAGATACATATGTGGCACGACGGCACGCAAAGACTCAATAATTTCCGTAAAACGCTCCCGAGAATAAGGCCGGTTCATTGCACGCAAAATCGTGTTAGAACCACTTTGTAACGGCAATTGTGCATGCTCACATAACTTGGGGAGGTCTCGATAAGCTTCAACAAGGTCTTGCTTAAATCCGCGCGGATGAGGAGATGTAAAACGAATTCGCTCTAACCCCTTCACATCATTCACGCGTTCAAGGAGTTGCACAAAAGGGCTCCTCCCTCCGACAAAAGGAATTTCCCTGCGCCCATAACTATTGACGATCTGGCCCAAAAGCGTCACCTCACGCGTACCGTTCGAGACCAACTCCTCAACCTCTTCGACAATATCCTCAATCGAACGCGCTCGCTCCTTGCCCCTCGTGTTGGGAACCAGGCAAAAAGCGCAATTCATATTGCACCCCTGCATGATCGAAACGAAAGCTGAAACCTGTCGCTCCTTGTTTTCGTGAGCTCGAATTGTATTCTGAGAACCCGCCTCCTCCTCTAGGTCAACAATTGTACTGGGGCGAGGGCCTTGAGCCTGAAGCGCACCAATAATATTATCTAGGTGATCAGGAACTTGGTGAAACTTCTGAGTACCAACAATTAAGTCTAAATCAGGAAGACGATCCAACAAGTCATAACCACGATTCTGGGCCATACAGCCCATCACGCCTAAAACAAGCTCGGGCTTTTTTCTTCGCAATTTCCCCAAATGGCCAACCTTACCCATAGCCTTCTGCTCTGCTTGATCGCGCACACTACAGGTGTTAATCAAAATAACATCTGCATCTGCCTCGACATCCACCATCGAGTACCCCCGATTACGCAGCATTGCAGCTACGGCTTCGGAGTCCCGCTCGTTCATCTGGCATCCGTATGTCTTGATATAAACCCGGTTCATAAGCTCTTTTCCCTAAGTAGCTAGGGACCCAAGCCTCAAAACGCAAGTTTTAGCTTATCGAAAAATGCCAGTAAATGATCGTACACCAAGCCATACTCGAGGAGGAACCATCAAGAAGAGTCCCTGAGCGAGCACGAGCGCAATCCCTATAACACTCCATGTATCAGGCACTTGTCCCCACAAGAGCCACCCAAGTACACCTGAAAAAACAACCGAAAGATACATATACGGGGCCAAAACGCCTGCCTGATCTACACAGCCAAGCGCAAGTGTTCGGAAAAACTGATTTCCCAAACTGCTTATAGCCAAGGCACTGAATGCGATCAAAAAAGCCCCACCCGCAAACTCTTGCCCAACAACAATAAGCCCAGGCCCAAAGAAAAACAAAGGAACAAGAGCAACCACGCTCGAAAAGAGATAAAGGTGCAACATATTCTCAAACATGGAGTAATATCGCGTCCCTTTAAGTAAGCAAATCTGAGAAATAGCAAGCCCTGCACCCGCGCAAAGCCCAAGCAAAGCGTAAGGATTAATCAGCCCCGAGGTTGGCTTCATAATAAAAGCCACTCCGACGAACGCCACCGTCAGGCACAAACGAACACGCAAACTCGTGCTTTGCTTAAAAAAAACACGCTCAATGATAGGAATAAAGAGCGGCGCCGTATTGAAGAGAAGTACGGCATCCACCAAAGGCATACGCGTCACACAGGCAAAAAAGGCATAGTGCGCTCCAACAACCACAATAGCCCGCAAACAAGGAATATAAAGAGGCCCATGAAAGGGTTTTGCCCAAGAATAATTGCCCTTAAGGCTTAGAATAAAAACCCACGGAATGATCCCAATGACGCCAGGAAGAAAGAACCGTGCAAAAACAGCCGTACTCAACGAGGAAAGCTCTACCCCGTTGCGCGAAAACACGCCAAAAAGCCCAAGGCACAACGACCCCAGGACCATAAACATCACACCACGCAAGTACGCTTCCCGCTTTGTAGTCACAATGAAAGAATATATACTTTTTCACCCAAACAACCAGCCGCGAATACGCAATCAATCAAAATAATCTTGCGAGAAAAGGCCTTTATTCAAGAATACACTTTCATGACCGCACTTATCGATCCCATTCTAGCTGCAGGCTTCCACCCTCTTTGCCCCTACCATTGGGTTAAATACGGATTTATCGCCATCGTCACCCTTCTCAGTATATTTGCATTTCTGGGTATCAAAAACAAATACGCCCAAGCCCTCATTGCTGCAGGCATCATCGCTGTTGCAACAAGCCCAACCTGGGCTCCCTTCCTCATGAATAGGCCTACACCTCCTGTCCCAAACATAGAGACCGCAGAAAGCGCGCCCCCCTCCCCTGAAAACATTTCCCCTAGCGCAACAACGGCGCCCCAAGAATTCAGCGCTCAGCACCTTCTCTTTGCCCTAGGCTCGAGCAGCGAAACCACCACATCCTGCTACATCATCAATATCACCGAAGGAACAAGCAGCATCATCGAAGCACCCCTAGAGCTCAGGAACGCAAAAAGCCTTCACCTCCACTGGGATAAAGACCGCGACCTCATTTTTGCAATCACTGGAACGGCCTCAAATGAAGTGAACCTATACCAGATCAACCCAGAAAATCCGTCATTTAAATTCATTGCCCCGCTAATGGAAGATGCAGAGCCCGCCTGCAGTGTGCTCGTTGAGAATGCTTTATTTGCCAGCAAGGCCGGAACTACCGACCTTAAAATTGCAGAATATGACCTGGAAACGGATGAAATAATAACCCATGCAATGAACTCAGAGCGAACAAAGCTCATGTATGCACAGACATTGCACTGCACGGATGGAAAAAACGTTTCTGAATCCACAGAAAAAAAGCTTCCTGAGCACTGGTCTCTAACAAGCAAGCCCACTCGAGAAAAAAAGATAAACGGGACCTATGCCTCCATTTTCGATCCCGAACAGGCAACCCACTTCATTGTTTGGCTAAATGGAAACACCACTGTAGAGCCTATTATAGAAACGATGTTCCCCATTTACGCTATGGGAGCTGTCTCCATAGAAAGAGACTAATACCAAGGAGCATTTCAGCTCTCAGTCCCGAAAAACCGACTGGGTGCCTTCTTTAGTCAAGCAGCTCAGGCTTATGTGCAAACAATACCGTGGGCAGCTGCATTAAGGCTAAGAAAATCAAAACACCCTGAAATGCTGGTGGTGGTGATTTGTACCCAACATCTTGTGCCAAGGCCAGCTGATAAAGCACATCAAAAACCTGGTAAAAAACAAAGCTGAGCGAGCACACGCCAAAAATCGCATAAGCAATCCACCAAACACGCCCGCGGCCAAGCCGCTCCCAGGGAAGCAATAACAACAAGGCATAACCAGCAATGAAAATACCTTGAACGAGCCCTAACCCCAGTGCGCCATTCCAACGAAGCCAAGATGCTGGCCCCCAGCCTAGAAGAAATAAGCCAAGCCCAATACCAAAAGCCCTCGCAAAACGAAGCCCAGGCCGGCTAGACGCAATAGGTGCAATAGAGTCAGAAGAAGGTGTTACTAGCGTATCCATAGGGGAAAATCAAAGTCCTATGAAATGAATAAATATGGCAAAATTGCAAGAAACGAATGCGCTCAATCAACTAAGGCCCAAATCTATTACGAATTAGAAACTGAAGCTTACGCTGAAAAAAGTAAAGAAACCAATACCCAAGCCGCAAAAATTAGCCCAAAAAACCAAAGAGAAAACCCACACCAAAGACAGCCCTTGGCCAATTTAGGCGCTTTAACGCAACGCAAGACTACGGCCAAATAAAGCCCAACGCCCACAAGCTGAATAGACGCCGCAAAAAGACTTACTCCAAAAACCCCAAGAATAGGCATGAGTAAAAGAAGCAAAATAGCATAATCCCCTCCCCTAAAGAAGTGAAGCCAGCGCGTTCGAAACGTTTGAGATTGAGTCATGATAATACGACTCCCTCTGCACGCAGTAATGCTTTTTTACAAGAAAGCCCCCAGGCATAACCACCAAGACCTCCGTTTTTTGAAACCACCCGATGGCAAGGAATTAAAACACTAAAAAGATTGCGCCCCACCGCAGAAGCAACCGCACGCACCGCCTTGGGCCTCCCGATCTGTTCAGCAACCCAAGAATAGGAAAAGGTCTTACCTAAAGGGATTTGCTGAAGAGTCTCCCAAACAGCGTGCTCAAAGTCACTTGCGTTAACCCTAAGCTCAAAAGGCAATGCCTTGTCGTTCAACCAAGCATCTTCAATTCCAGCCCACCTTTCCCTCATTTCCCCAGAAGAAAGTACTTTCCCCGCACGAGGAATGCGGCGCTCGATCAAAGGCCACAGATCTTCTGACTGATCCCGCGCAAAGCCAAGAAAACATAGCGCTTTCCCTGAAAAAACCATCCAGACAACGCCATATTCCGTCTTTAATTGCCCCCAAGAAAGCGTCGCTTCAGAAAAGGGTTCAGGTAATCGATTAATAGTGAAAGACATAAAAAAGGGTTGAGTCCAGGCTTGCCTGAAAGGCGTTTCAACGATTGGATACAGAGCAACATCTAACGAAACTATGGCAACAGCAAAAGCAAAATCTACTGGCCCCCCACCAACTCAAGACCTCGACCTAGCGCTTGCCGCTATTAATAAACAGTTCGGCGAAGGAACCATCATGCGTATGGGCGACGCGACAAAGATGAAAGTCGCTGCAATCCCTACTGGATCCATCGCTCTGGACCTTGCACTCGGCATTGGAGGCCTTCCCAAAGGCCGTATTTGCGAAATTTACGGACCAGAGTCCTCAGGTAAAACGACGCTTTGCTTGAGCATCATAGCTCAAGTCCAAAAAAGCGGGGGCAACGCCGTCTTCATCGACGTGGAGCACGCACTCGACCCACGCTATGCAAAGATTGTCGGCGTAGACCTCGACAACCTTATGGTCTCTCAGCCTGAAAGCGGTGAAGACGCTCTTCATGTTGCAGAAACGCTCATCCGTTCAGGAGCCGTAAGCATGGTCGTCATCGACTCCGTTGCAGCGCTCGTTTCCAAAAACGAGCTCAACGGCCAAATGGGAGATGCCACCGTTGGACTACAGGCACGTCTCATGAGCCAAGCCATGCGCAGGCTCACCGCTGCCATCAGTAGAACCGAATGCCTCTGCATCTTTACCAACCAAATTCGCGAGAAAATTGGCGTAATGTTCGGCAGCCCCGAAACAACACCCGGAGGTCGTGCACTCAAATTCTTCACTTCTGCTCGTCTAGACATTCGCCGCATTGGCGCAATTAAAGAGCCTTCAGGGAAAGTGATCGGCAACCGCACACGCGTTAAGGTTGTAAAAAACAAGGTCGCCCCACCCTTCACCGAATGTGAATTTGATATTATGTACGATGAAGGAATATCTAAAACGGGCTCCATCATTGACTTAGGCGTCGAACAGAAAGTTTTAGAGAAAAAAGGTGCCTGGATCTCCTACCAAGGCCAACTCATTGGCCAAGGACGCGAGGCTGCCAAAAAGCATCTCACAGACAATCCTGACGTTATGGAAAAAATTGCTGGTGAAATCATGGCAAAAGTCCAAGTCGTTGGCGGAACAACCCTAGGCGAAAGCGCCGACAAGGCCGAAACCGACGCTGAATAAGCGCTAATACGACACATTTATAAAAAATGCGAAACGGCCAATGTGCTGTTTCGCGTTTTTTTGTGCGAAAACACAGGCAAAACTGAACCTACAACTTCAACCAACTTGAAGGAAGGAGATCCCCCGAAGAACGCCCCTGAGCATACCACTTTAAAGGAGCAATAACTCGCTTATCTGTGTTTTGACCAAGAAACGCCCCCCACCAACTGAAAGAACTGTTGGCAATAATGTTATGTTTACAAGCAGCCATGAGCCTTAAATCCTCATGAGGTTCACCCTGATTATTATCAATAAACACAGTCCCTTGAGGCAAACTGAGATTTTCACAGGCCCAGTTCAGATCATCCGAAAATACGTAAAATCGGGGCTCCGTTAAGCTATCCTGCATCAAGGTTATTGCCTTCTGATAATAGTCGAGGCTACACACACCATGAACAGCATTAAAAGTAGGATTACTAACATAATCCCCTCGACGAACGTGAAGCGCCACCGACTCACTTGCCTCAATACACCTAAGATGTCCTTCATTTAAGGAATCCTGCGGCCTCAAAAACCGGAACTCATTCGTGATCAGCGGCCTGGATAACTCCATATAACGGGCACATTGCCAATACCCATCGAGCAACACTGGGGATTTAACAGAGAATAAAGCTTCATCAATAGCGTGGTCTCCGTTTTCCCGCACATGCCCCGTTCTTACCCCAAGAAGCTTACGAAATGCCTCAACTCCCCAGAACGGACGTTTCCGCAAAAAAGCAACCTCCTCTCTCGATGCAAATTTCGTACTGATATTAAAATAGTCGAGGGCAAAAGATCGTGCTTCATAGCCTTCATCGAATGTCGTCAAATCGAGCTCTAAAGGCACATTCAAGCGATTAGCGAGAAAGCAACCCCAGGCATACTGGAACATCTGGTTTCCAAGCCCACCCATTATCCGAACTATAATTTTGTCATCCATAAGCAGCAATTTCTTCAACGATATTCGACAGAAAAGACCTTCGGCAATAAAAAAAACCGCAAAACACTGACCATCATGCAGATAAGACACAAAAGAGCACTAAAGACAAACATTTCTACTTTTTACGTGAACAAATAGTGTTTTTACTGTACGGATAAAAAGAAACAAAACACCTTTAGAATCATGCCATTAGGAGAAACCATTGTCGCCCTCGGAAGCCCAGTTGGAGAATCAGCCATCGCACTTATTAGACTAAGCGGTGATCTGTGCACCAATATAGCCCTAGAAACCTTCTCAAGGAAGGCCCCACCCGCTGCGAGAACCGTTCAAGTAGGCTTTTACCGGGCGGTTTCTGGGGAAAAGATAGACCAATGCGCTTTCGTCCTCTACCCGGACACTAAATCCTACACCGGAGAGCCCATGCTCGAGATTAATGCTCACGGGAATCCGCTCATCGCCCAAAAGATCATGGAGGATCTCGTTGCTCGTGGCTGCCGCATGGCA
>Ga0316204_10009711_pt1 | contig 12721 bp, 12 predicted proteins | sample 6monrhotite_MG_2_FD_205661 | JGI IMG/M metagenome (GOLD analysis project Ga0316204, IMG submission 205661) | Microbial mat bacterial communities from mineral coupon in-situ incubated in ocean water Damariscotta River, Maine, United States -... | ecosystem: Environmental > Aquatic > Marine >...
GAAAATTCGGGTTTTTTAAATTCCATTATTGGAAAATTATCAATTATTTCAATTGCCTTGACTGGTGTTGGGATAATTATCAACAATATGTATTTACTGGAATTCGATATTGTTGATTTCAATTTACTTCAACCACGAAATATCTTCACTGGAATTACCTTTTTTATATATTTATCTATTTACTTCATTATTTTTCAATTCAAATTAGACATTTCGAATCTAAAGAAACATTCATATTTTGCAATTCTCTTCCATTTGTTTGTCAAGTATTTCATAATTGTATCTGGACTTTTCTTCCTACTCAATATAAATGGTCAGTTACTTGAAGATAAAGAATACACTTTGCTATCCTCTTTATCGATTGGAGTCCCAATATTGTTTCTATTTACTTATATGTCTGACGCTATTTTTACAGAGGAAGAAAGGAACTCTATAGTACACCGAATAGGGTTTCCTATTTTCAAATGGTTTTTAATTTTAACTACCATTGGAATATTTTTTTACTCCTATAATTACATTTCCGAATTTAATCAATTCGCAAAGTCTCAATCAATATTTTTATACTTGGTTATTGGAATTTTTATCGCAGTCAAAAGTGTTCAAACCAAAATAGAATTGGCAAAAAATGGTGAGAAGGAATTTGAACCGACAAAATCGCTTTTTACTGAAAACCATTTTGATTATGACAATATAGTCGAGAAATTTTTCAAATACTTAGTAGGAGGTTTGTTCATTGTTTACGGTATGTATACATACAGCATTTACATACATCCTAACATACCAACAAATTTTGGTGGAGCAAAAGAGTATGAGATTTCCTTGAAACTCTCTAATGGAGAAAAAGTTAAAGGAAAATTAATCTTTCAAAATGAGAACAAATATTATATTCAAAATGAAAGTGAATTATTATTTATCAAAAAAGATGATGTGGAGAAAACATATTTAATGAATGAAAAATAAAAAAACGTTTGGCAACACCGTGTATAATTCATTGCTAGTACTCGCCTACTTACGAAAGTTCTCATAGATTTTCTACCTTGCCTGATGAGGCAGGTTCGGTTTGTATTTGCTAAATTAGTTGCTGAAATACACAACAAACTATACATAAACACGCTAGCACCCATTGAATGACGAACATTAAAATTAAATACCCTCTTTTGATAATAAGAGAAAAAGATGAAAATTTGTATGGACTCAAAAAAGATATTGGACTGGTTTCAAAAGGAGGTGAAGATTTCTACAAGCAAAAAATGTTAATTATTGATTCTCAAGGAAATAAATTTTCTGTAATAAAAGCAGAGTTATATGGAAAGGCCAAACTTATAGATTCCTTGAAATATTTTCAACCAATGCTTCAAATGAACTTAATTTTAGAGCAAATTGATATTATGTCATTGAAACAAGTAAAAGAATTTATCATTGAATATATAAATAGAAAACCGAAAAGATGGCTTTCAATGGGAACTGTTGAAGATATAGCTGAGTCTATAAATGAACGCTCTTCAATTAGTGAATTAGCTAATATGTTTAGGTAGACAACTACTTTTATAAACCATACAACTGAAGCTAAAAGCTGATCGAATTATGAAAAAAACTGGCGCTAACAACATTCATAGTTCATTGCTAGTGCTCGCCTACTTAGGAAAACCCTAAAGGATTTTCTACCTTGCCTGTGTAGGCAAGTTCCGTTTGTATTTGCTAAATTGGTTGCTGAAATATGCAGCGAAATAACACATAACATCGTTGTAAAACATTTGATGAGCAGAATTCCAATCGATATATCTAAATCTAAAAAAGCTGGAAAGCTAATAATAAGACAATGGTTACTCGAAAAATTATTCGAATATTTATTTCCATTAATACTTGTAGGAATGTTTCTATTTATAATGATAATGGAATTCAATTGGAATTTGAACAAAAACGAACCGATTGGGCTTTCTCTTTTGCTGCTAATTTTCGTTCTGATTATTAGTGGGTTTATGATTTATTCAATTTTCAATGTTTATAAATTAAAACGGATTAACGGAATATCAAGGCTGGAAAACTCAATTTTGATACAAAAGATTGCGGAAAAAAATGAATGGAGTATTTCAACGAATAATCAACAAATATCAATAATCAATTTTTCTTGGCAAGATTCTGGAACTGATTGGGGAAAACAAATGACAATACTTTATGATGAAAAGGACATTCTTGTGAATTGTATTTCTTTCGGATTACATTCAAATCCTTCGCCATTTCATTGGTTTGCTAATAAAAGGAAAGTGAATAAATTAACAGCGGAATTTGAAAACGGAATAAAAAACGTTTTACAATAACATGTATAATTCATTGCAATGAATAAATTAAAAAACTTATTGAATGAACCGTTAATTAATGTTCTTTTGACTCTAACGGTATTGATCGTTTCGTGGTTTATAATTTATTCTGCCAATCTTTTTTCCAGCTCTGGATTAGGTGCGTTTTTATTAATAGGGTTTCCAACCGTTGTTGCTTTTTTTACGATTGGAATCTATTTTATAATTCGATTTTTTACCAAAAAATACAATTGGCTTGTGACATTAGTTTCAATAATTTATCTGTTATATTATTCAATTAATTATTATCTAAAATAGGGGAAACCTGAACGTTTTGCTTTAAAGAGAAGTACGTGAAACGGAAATAGACTTGTTCTAAACAAACTCAAACAAAATAGCTATCTTTAAACTGGTCTGATTGTTGCATTGAAACCATCATTAAAAACATGTATTGCTTAAAAAGTAAAATGCAATAGAATTCGAAATTATTCTTAAAAGTTATGAAACAGATATACTTTACCCTATGCATCATTTTATTACTCGCTCCTGAAACTGCTTTTTCACAACTATCAATTGAAGAGCATTTAGGTATGGAAAACATAAATAATCCAACCGTTTTTGGCTCCAAAATATTATTTGCTAAAAAAACGAAAATACAATGGAATGGCAGATCATTCTCATCTATTGTAACCTCAGATTTAGATGGGAAAAATCAAATCAAATTGACTGATAAAGAATATGACTATGACCCAAAATGGTCTCCAAATGGAGCCTATATCTCTTTTATTTCTTATCGAAATAATCTACAGCAAATTTACATGGTACCAAAAACAGGCGGAACACCTAAAATGGTTTCGGATGCACAGTATTATTTATCGAATTACAAATGGCTTGATGAACGAACGATAGCCTATGTAGATGATGAACCAAGAGATAGCCTTCTAGTAGCTAAAGAAAAAGAAAATGGCGGCGGATACATCGTAGGGACCGAATTCTATACAAACGCACTTTGGACCTATGATATTGAAACAAAAATCAAGAAAAAAATTACAAAAGGAAATTACAGAATTATTGATTTCGACATAAGTAAAAATGGTAAAAGACTGGCTATTCTTGGCGCTAAAAACTATGATACCTACGAATCTATTACCAATAGTTGGATAGAAGTTCTGGATCTTGCCAGTGGTAACTCCATATACAAATTCAATAAAGCAAATTCCTTAAACAATCCTCGGCTTTCTCCTTCTGGTAAGCAACTTGCCTTTGCAGGTAGTACAGAAGGTTTTGCTTCAAACGATGGACTTTTTATTGCAAATATTGCGTCTGGAAAAACTAAAAACATGACCTATGATTTTGATCCAACCATTGAAAAAATGCAATGGACTGATGAAAAAAATATAACCTTTTCTACTCCTAGAGAAGGGTACACAGGAGTGTACAACTTAAATCTATCAGGGCAAATTACGCCAATTCTCAATCCATACTGGGTTATTTACAATTTCCAAATTGTCGACAAGTACATTTACTTTACAGCATCTCGTGGTTCAAAAACCAAACAGCTGTACAAAGTAGCGCTAACAGAAAGCGCCAAAAGTGCTTTTCAACTAACACATCTTAACTCAGATTTACTTCCAAAAATAAAAACGACTAGTACTATTTTGGATTATGTCAGTAATGATGGTACTAAAGTCCAAGGTATTCTTACCTATCCTCCTGATTATAATAAAAGTAAAACCTATCCACTCATGGTCATACCACATGGAGGCCCTGACGCTGTTGTTTTGGATGATTTTAATTGGATGGGGCAATTTTTTGCTGATAATGGGTACGTTGTTTTTAAGCCTAACTTTAGAGGTAGTATTGGCTACGGTAGAGATTTTTATGCAGGTAATAGAAATTCATTTGGAGATAATGACTTTAAAGATATTATGGCTGGAGTTCAAAAGCTTATAGATTTGAATATCGCCAATAAGAATAAACTTGTAATTGGAGGCTGGAGTTACGGAGGTTATATGGCTAATTGGGCTATAACACAAACGGATACATTTAAAGCATCAATTAGTGTGGCCGGAATATCTAACCTGGCAAGTTTATATGGTCAGCATACATTTAGCAATAGAAAAATTGGTCTCTGGGAGTATACATCTTTATTGATCGACAATGCCCAGAACTACCGTAAGGCATCACCAATCTTTTTCGTTAAGAATGCTGAAACACCTCTTTTAATACTACACGGAGCGAATGACGTAATAAGCCCTACGCTGCAGGCTTGGGAAATGTATCGTGCTATGAAAGATGCAAAAAAAGAAGTTGAAATGATTATTTACCCAAGAGCGGGACATAATATTTCCAATCCAGTTAAGTTTAAAAGTGTTCTAACAAATTGGTTAAATTGGGCGAATACACATGTTAACAAGGAATAACTATATTATTTAAATAGTTTTATCAACTAAAAGAACTTATGGACGTATTTTTTTATGGTCTTTTTATGGACACAACTATTTTAGCAAAGAATGGAATATTTCCAAGTAATCTTAGAAAAGGATATTTGCAGGACTATGTCTTAAAAATTGGCAATCGTGCATCACTTCTTCCTGAGAAGAATGAAAGATCTTGGGGAGTTCTCATGAACGCTGATAAGGATGCATTATACAACCTTTATGCGGAACCCAGTGTCGCAGATTATATTCCTGAGGAAGTTACTGTTCATTTAGAATCTGGTGATACCGTAAAAGCATTCTGTTATAATCTGCCCGCAGCATTGATGACTGGTACAAATCCAACCTATGCAGCCTCTTTATATAAACTGGCCAAAACACTTGGTTTTCCAAATGTATATTTGAAGGCCATTAAAAAATCAATAAATACAATTTAAAACATCTGAAGCCATATTCAAAAAAACATTAAACTATGAACATTAAAAGAGTAATCATATCCTTAGGGATTATAATCACGATCTTATCTTGTAAACCAATAGATCCAAATAAGTACGTTGATGAAGGAATGCTGGAAAACGGTACTTATGTAAGTGAAGAAATTGGGTGGACTATCAGAATCCCTAATAACTGGAAAATAGTTTCAAGAAAACAAAAAAAGGAATATGAAAAAAAGGGATTGGAAGCGATGCAGGAAGTGGTTGGAGAGGAAATTGATGTTTCTGAATTAAAAAACTTAATAGGTTTTAAAAAAAATATGTTTAATGTTTTCCAATCCTCCTCAGAACCTTTCGAAGAAGTTATATCACTTAATGAATGGAAGGAAAATAATGGATTCCTCAAAGAACTGATTTATAATACTTTTACCAGCAGAGGTATTAAAGCGGATTCTACAGAAACAAAAATTGTGAAAATCGATGGGTTAGATTTTTACACATACGGTTTTACAATTTATAGTCCTGAAGGAGATACTATTTTAAATCAACTGGTTTATAGTCGATTAATAAATGGCTTAGATTTTGGCGTCAGTATGACCTATAATAATGAATCGGATAAAACAGAAATGCTAAATTCCTTTCTAAATTCAAAATTCAAAAAATAGCTATGGATATCTTACGCTCTTTCTATGGATTCGCATTGCTATCAAGCATCATAAATATTTACAACCACTCTTCCAATTTAACCTCTATTACTGTTTTGGTTGGAGTTTTAGGAATTATTAGTGCGATCTTATTCTTCTCGAAACACTACAAATTTTATTACTTAGGCATTATATGGATAATTCTTCAAATACCATATGTAGTTTTTGAAAACACCGTTTATGACTTTTCTCAATTTATCAATGCTCATTTTTCTGTTAATACTAGTTCACTGCAATTTGGAATAAATGCTCACATAATTTTATTACTTATGGCAAGGTACTTAGTTTTAACAAAGTATTTGCATCAAAAAATTATTGCTAAACCGTTTACAGAAAGCTCAAAAGAGATTATGAAAGTTCCTATTACTTTTGAACCTGAAAGTATAATATACAGCAAGCGGTTGTCTTCAAAAATCGACCTAGAAATTGAAAATATACATTACTCAAAACTACTTTTTGAGCCACTGAAATCTGATAGAATACAAAAAGGAGGATTAACATTAATCCCTTCAAAATCTGGAATTCCTATTAAAGCTGCAATTTCATTTGAAATAAAAGAATAAATATTCCTTACCTTAGGTACTCAACAAACAACAACTAAATTATACGCTATGCTTACCAACTTGATCCTCTTCTCAGGCTTTGCCGGAATTACCGTATTTATAGGCGGACTTCTTGCCAATATGTTCAATCATCATGTTAAAGAAAGTCCTGTTAAATATGAAATTGTCCATACCATGATGTCTTTCGGTGCAGGAATTATTTTGTCTGCTATTGCATTGGTATTGATTCCTAAAGGAATGGAAGAATTGGAACTGATTCCCATGGCTTCTTCCTTTTTAGTTGGTGCTGTGTTGTTTATGTGCATCGATCAATACCTAGCAAAAAAAGGCGGGCAAACGTCTACCCTACTTGCCATGATGATGGACTTTGTCCCTGAGTCTATTGCCTTGGGTGCTGTCTTTGCTATTGAGCCAGAAATGGCCACCTTACTGGCAGTGTTTATCGGATTACAAAATCTACCGGAAGCATTTAATGCGTTTCGAGATTTGGCGCAGACTGGTTTTAAAGCCAAGAAAATATTGATCATCTTTTTCTTTTTAAGCTTTCTAGGGATTATTGGCGCTTTAATCGGGCATTATTTCCTAAGCAAACACCCTGATCTTACCGCGCATTTAATGGTATTTGCCAGTGGTGGTATTCTGTACCTATTGATTCAGGATATTATTCCAGAAAGTAAACTAGAGAAGAACTATCTCACCTCCTTAGGGGCTTCCCTAGGTTTCTTAGTAGGAATCATTGGAGAAAAAATGGTATAGCATGGAAATACGATTTGATAATAAAGTGGTTATTGTAACCGGTGGTTCTTCAGGAATAGGCCTCTCTGCGGTTACCTTATTTGCGAATGCAGGAGCAATTGTATACAACCTAGATGTTAATTCACCTCCTCAGAAGCGTGTAAATATACAGTATGTAAACTGCGATGTAAGTGATTTTGTCCAAGTAAAAACAACACTCGATACGATTATTGCGAATCACGGACAGATCCATCATGCTTTTTTAAATGCTGGGATACATCAGGTAGGATCTGTAGAAGAGTTAGATTTGGATATCATTAATAAAGTGATCAATATTAATATAAAAGGGGTTATTCATTGCTTAAAAGGCATACTCCCAAATATGCGAAAACACCAAGAGGGTAGTATCGTTTTAATGGGCTCTGATCAATCTTTTATCGGTAAAAATGATTCTTTCATTTACGGCGCAACGAAAGGAGCTGTAGGCCAACTTACTAAAAGTACAGCTATTGATTATGCGCAACACAATATTAGAATTAATTGCGTTTGTCCAGGAACCATTGAAACGCCTTTATATCATGGTGCGGTAGCTAATTTTTCCAGAATGAAAAAATTGGATAAAGATGATGTATATTCCGCTATTAAAACAGCGCAACCGATTCCAAGGATCGGTCTTCCTGAAGAAGTAGCAAATGCCGTATTGTTTCTATGTTCAGACAAATCAGGGTTTACAACAGGCTCCTTAATCTCGATAGATGGTGGGTATGTAGCTCAGTAATCTTTTAGTATATTCGTCTATCAATTTACTCATCATGAAAAAAGCAATTCTTCCTATTATCTTCTTCTTAAGTGTCTTCACTATTTCAGCGCAAACCACCAAAGAAACAACCCGTTTAGCTGAACTAGATGCGTACTGGACACAACTCTCCAAGACTGTAAAGGAGGGAGATTACAAAGGGTATGGAGCCATGTATCATTCGGATGCTGTGGTTATTTTTGCTTCTGGTAAAAACAAGAGTTCTATGCCTATTACGGATGCCTTAGCGGGTTGGAAAAAAGGTTTTGATGAAACCAAAGCTGGCACTAGAAACGATACTGCCGAATTTCGGTTTTCACAACGTATTGGTAATGAGACTACCGCTCATGAAACGGGTATATTTTGCTTCACCACTCGAGATGCTAACAAAAAAATTACAGGTACGTATATTGTACACTTTGAAATGTTACTCGTAAAACGAGATAATAGATGGTATGGGGTTATGGAATATCAAAAGACCAATGGGACGCAAGCCGAATGGGATGCTTTGAAATAAGAACTTCGTGAAACTTCCGTTATACCAAATAGATGCTTTTACAGACACCGTTTTTGGCGGAAACCCTGCCTGTGTAGTACCCTTAACTTCGTGGTTACCTGACGAAACATTGCTACAGATTGCAAAAGAGAACGCAGTAGCTGAAACTGCTTTTTTTATAGATCATGGAACACATATACATCTCCGTTGGTTTACACCCGAAATAGAAATGGATCTCTGCGGACATGCTACTTTAGCCACAGCTCATTGCCTACATACCCTACTCGATTACCCGTCAAATATCCTCTCTTTTGAAACCCTGAGTGGTTTATTAAACGTTACTATACAGAAAGACCTGTATATCTTAGACTTTCCTTCGAGAATGCCAATAGCATCAGAAGTACCAGATGTTATAAGCAACGCCTTAAATATTCAACCTAAAGAAGTCTATAAATCCAGAGATTATGTATTGGTGTATGACTCAGAAAAAGACATTAGAAATATTCAAATCAATAGGCAACATTTTGATCAGATTAATCTAGACCCAGGTGGTGTGATCGTTACCGCCAAGGGTAATCAAAGTGATTTTGTGTCTCGCTTTTTTACACCGCAAGCTTCTATTCTAGAGGATCCGGTCACTGGATCTGCCCATTGCTCATTAATTCCTTTCTGGTCGCAACGACTCCAAAAGAAACAACTTACTGCATTTCAACTTTCTGAAAGAGGAGGCATCTTATATTGCGAAGATAAAGCTGATAGGGTTCTCATCAGTGGAAAAGCTAAAACCTATGCCATAGGATCTTGCTGGATCTCTTAATTTTTCGATGAATGGTATTCATCCAATAATCTCAGCAACTCACATTCAGAACGTTTCTTTCCATCTAATTTTCGTCTTCAAACCTCTTTTATCCAAGTAATTTTAAGGTATACTTTAAAAACTTATACCATGAAACGAATTAATTATACCAACAATCAACTTGATGTGCTATCCGTTTTTAATAGCGATCATTTAACAACCAGTCAGATCTTAAAGAGAATGGATTCTGTTCCTATGATTCTAAAGTTATACAGTATTCTAGATGAATTGAAAGAAAAAGGTGTCGTAAAGAGCTACATGAAAAAGGATACCAAGTATCATTACGCTGCCTAAAAATATATAGTTTGCATTGCTCGAAAGTTATGTACAATGTGCACAAATCACATTGTGCATAACTTGTTTTCAAGTATCTACATGCATATTCTCTTACAGCCGGAAAAATCATGATGCGGTTTGTTACAATTTGAACCCCTTTTATTACAAAAAACAAATACCAGAATACATAGTACTTGTTCTTTCCTAAATATCACACGATTAGCAGGAATTTAGTATGGTCATTTATGGTTTGACACCATCAATCTTAATTCATACTAATTATGTTTAAAAATAACAACAGAGTTTCGAGAGGGAATTTTCTACCTAATCAAAGAGAGCGATTTAATTTCTGGCTCTCAAGACTTGTTTTACTTTTAATCATTCTATTTTCAGTTTTCTTACGGTATGAAGATTTTTCTGTTTGGAAAGAAAACAAAGCTGCTTTTCAGTACCAAGGAGAGTATCAAATGGGAAATTTTGATAGTTATTATTACTTACAGATTGCTAAAGAAGTAAAAAATGGAGACTACGATAATTTACAAGAAAAAAGACGTGTTCCAAATGGTATGGAGGTTCCTACAATACCTCCACTACTCTCCGTTTTAGGAGCATCCATAAGCAGTGTAACAAATATTCCACTCGCTACAGTTGCTATTTTCCTGCCTATTTTCCTGGCTTCTTTATTAGCTCCATTGATTTTCTTATTCTGCCGTAGATTGAATTTTAACAAGATTGCGGCATTAACGGCCGCTCTTTTCTCTATCATTTCTTTAACCTATGTAATCAGAACACGTATTGGCGTATTCGATACAGACTGTATGAATGTGGTTTTTGTAATATTGAACAGTTATCTGTTCTATAGTTTTGCTGTAGTAGAAACTAAAAAACGATATACCTATCTCGTAGCGGGAATCCTAAGTTCTTTCTTATTCTACACTTGGTGGAATACTGCCGTAAGTGTGGTCGTAGTATCTGCAATAGTTCCATTAGCTGTGGCCCTAGTATTCTACTACAAAACAACACGGGTATTGGTAAAGTATAGCGTCCTAGCTTTGGTCGTTTTTATAGGGATCTATATTACAGGTGATCAGATACAATCCTATTTTAATCTATTATCAGGAGTTACTACAACGGTATTTCCGAATAATATGTCCGTAGCTGAGTTAAATGCTACCAGTTTCCAATACTTCATCGAACAAACATCTAATAACACATTCTTATTTGTGTTCATGCTTATAGGAATAGTTGCTTTGTGTTGGAAACTACGATTAAAAGCTTTGTTTCTAAGTATTCCAATAGTACTAGCCATCGCTCCATTGTTTGCAGGAAATCGATTCATGTTGTTCTCGGCTCCTATCCTAGCGATTGGAATTGGGTATTGTGTTCAGATTGTATATAATCTACACAAAAGAATTCCCCTAAAAATTGCTCATGGCATAGCATTGGTATTGGTTATTATTGGTATAACAAATACGTATAAAAAGATCACCCATAACTTCGTAAAACCTGCAGCTGTTGATAATGTACATTTATTGACTGCTTTGGATAACTTCACCCCAAAAGATGCTAACATCTGGGCAGAATGGGATCTAGGATATCAAATACAATACTACCTGAATAGAGGAACCTATGCTGATGGTGAGTTCAGTGATGGTGAAATTTATTTTTATAATGCCTATCCGTTTGCTGTGAACAATCTAACAGTATCTGCAAACTTTATTCGCTTCTATACGAAACATGGCACCGAAGGAATGAAAGCCCTATATGCAACTTTTTCTGGGGTAGAAAATACATTTAAAGTGCTGAATACTTTACTTGCGCTCCACCCTAACGACGCAGAAAAATGGTTAACCATCAAGCAACAACAAGGCACTTCACTTGTATCAGGTCAGTTAAAAACACCTCAACAGTGGATTTCTTTCTTATTCCCTAGAGACTCTAAAGATGTCTACCTGTTTATGCATTATAAGATGACACAAACGGCTGCGTGGTTTAAACAAGGTAATTCGGATTTAAAAACAGGAAAAACAAAAGGGCTTCCTCTTTTTCTTGCAATGAACGCACTGAAAGAGCAAGGTAATTTCATAAAAAATCATCAAGTAAGTCTTGACCAAACTACGGGTATCATGAATTACTTTAATCAGAAAAGATACTTTCGGTCTTTAGCCACTTTTACAGGTGATACCATCAAGAGAAAATCCTTCCGTATGCCTAGAGCACTGAATAACGGAACTAAGGATACTCGATTTGTCTTTCAATGGGATAAAAGAGTAGGTTTTGGTGCTGCCATGTCTAAAGAAATGGCAAATACTACATTGGCCAAATTGTATCTATTGCAAGAAGAGTCGCCTCATTTTAAGCCAGTAATGACGAATACTCCTCAATATCAGATATGGAAAGTAACAGGAAATGCATATGATATCGATCCTAAAAAATAATATAGCAAGGATGGAAATTTTCAAATCTTCGAAAAGAACGTTTAAAGCGGTGTTTAAAGCGCTTGTTAAGGAGTATGACAGCTACGAAGTTGGAGAAGCTGCATTACCTGCCTATGCTCATAAAAATCCGTTGATCGATTGGTTATTTTGGAAAAGAATACACATTGCCTATACTTATGCAAATAATCAAGAAAAAACTAAGAACAAGATTTTAGATTTTGGTTGTGGCTCCGGGCTATTAAGTTATATGCTTGCAAAAAACGGTCATGATGTTACTGCGTGTGATATAGAATTTTCACCACTAAACCTCGTAAAAAAAAGTATCCGTTTCCCATTGAATATTGATTTTATTGAAGGTGATATTCTTGATAAAGATTTTGAAAAGAACTCCTTTGATATTATCTATGCTTTGGATGTATTAGAACATATTGATGATCTGGAACCTTATATAACGTTATTTGATAGTTTACTTACTCCAAAAGGAGTTATTGTAATCTCTGGACCCACAGAGAACAGTTTGTATAAATTAGGAAGAAGCATAGCAGGTAGTAAGTTTACAGGCGATTATCATGTTACTACTATTGCTAAAATCAAGAAAAAATTTGCAACTCATTTAGAAGTAAATACATTGAGAAAATTACTATTTCCAGTAGTACTCTTTGAGGTATTTACAGCACGAAAGAAAACA
>Ga0316204_10009713_pt1 | contig 12719 bp, 10 predicted proteins | sample 6monrhotite_MG_2_FD_205661 | JGI IMG/M metagenome (GOLD analysis project Ga0316204, IMG submission 205661) | Microbial mat bacterial communities from mineral coupon in-situ incubated in ocean water Damariscotta River, Maine, United States -... | ecosystem: Environmental > Aquatic > Marine >...
GTCGTGGACTTCGAGCTGGTCGTCGATACCCTTGGCGATGGTCTTGGCGACGTCCTCCGCGTCCAGCCCCCCCATCTCCATCTCCTGCCACGTCGACTGCATGCGCAGCGAGCCGTCCCCGTCCGGAAGGAAGATGTCGATGGAGTAGCCCTGGAGCAGATCGATGAGGTTCCCCGAGGCGCTCTCGAGGTTGAACGACCGGGCGCACAGCGCGTCGCCCACGCCCTCGATCGTGACCCAGCGCCAGTCTTTCCGCATGGGGTAGTCGATAGTGTAGAGGACGTTGTCCCGCCGCACGTCGTTCATGGAGCGCATGAAGTCGCAGGAGCCGTCGGCGATGCAGCCGGGGTCGTTCTCGATGAAGGCGCGGTTGTACAGCTCCGAGGAGCTGGGCTCCACCGGGGTCTGGTCCTCCATCTTGATGTGCTGGAGATGATCCTCGGCCGGGTAGCGCGAGCTGAAGAACAGCACCACCGAGTTGGTGTCCGCCGAGTCGCGGTCGTGGTTGACCAGCCCCTCCGCCGCGCCCGCGCCCAGGGCGCCGCTCTCGTAGGAGCGCCCCTCCCAGTCCGCGGCGAAGTCCACCTCGGCCTGCGCGAAGTCCAGCAGGTTGCCAGCGCCGGCGGCCAGGGCGTCCGGATCTTCCCACTCGATGAACATCCAGCGGGTCAGGTCTTCCAGGTCGCTGGGCGCCTCCAGCGGCGACTTGCAGCCGACCAGGGCCATGACGAGGACGAGGCTGGACATGAGGGGGCTCCTTTCTCTCTCTGAACTTACGCCAGGGACGACCGGGTCGGGGTCGGGGTTCTCTGTGTATCTCGACACTCTACCGGAGGATGACATGTACCTGCCCTCAATCAACACCCCCGACGGCATCCGCGAGCGCGACACCCCCGGGCGCTCCCACCCCGAGCAGCCAGGATCCAACTGGATTGAGGCTCGGCTGGCGGAGCTGGAGCGCCGCCTCGATCGTGCCCGCGAGCTGCTCGAGCTGCCCTCAGGGGACAACACCTCGGACCCGTGACACACCGTACGGCTCACACGCCGCGCTCACGGCGTGAGCCGGCGCTCCTCCAGCACCGTGAGGTGCTGGTCCTTCCACTCCACCAGCTTCACCGCCGCCCCGCCCTCGGGGTGCGGCTCCACAAGCGCCGCGGTGAACCGGGCGAACACTGACGTCTCGTCGGCGTCCAGCTCGGGGTTGATCTGCAGCGCGCGCAGGAAGCGCGACCAGTCCTCCAGCGACGCGTCCGAGCCCGGAGCCTGGAGCTGCCAGCTCCAGGTGCCCGTGTTCAGGTAGACCAGCTTGTCGCTCTGCCGCGCGCCCGCCACCTGGGTGTGGCCCCCGAGCACCGCGACAGCCTGGTGCAGCGTCGCCTGCCTGCGGGCCTCCTTCCACTCCGCGCGGCCGATGGGCGCGCCGCCGTCCACGGCCTCACGGGACTTCGCGTAGAGCTGCACCCCGCTGCGCAGGAGCTTCACCCGGGCCCGCCCGGCCGCCTCCTGGCCCTCGTCGTCTCCGCTGGCGAAGGACATCGGCCCGCCCTCCAGCAGCGCCGCCATCGCCGCCGTCTCCTCGTCCGTCAGCGCGCTGTCCTCCACCCGGTCCGACACCCCGCTGTCCTGCTCGGCCGGCTCGTCGTCGCCGGCCGCGAAGGACAGCGCGCCGACAGCCGAGCGACGGAAGAACTGCCACATCAGCTTCCTGGTGCCGCCCTTGTAGATGGCCTTCACCGCCTCGGGGGCCACCGCCAGCGCGGCCAGCGCGGCGCCCTGGTAGTCGGGGCGCAGCAGGTCGACGAAGCGCAGCTGGTGCTCGCGGCTCAGGGGCGAGAGCACGTCGCGGGCCAGCGCCACTCCAGGCGGATCGCGGTAGTCGCCGCTGCTCAGGCGGTCGTAGTCGACGCGGGTGAAGCCGTCCCGCTGGTGGCCGTGGGTGACGGCGACGCGCGCGCCCTCGACCTCCAGCAATCGGGCGCTGGCGTCCGACTCCAGGATCAGCCGCTCAGCGACCTCCTGGGGCTGGCCCAGCGCCCCCCGGATCACCCCCTGGACCTCCGGCTGCAGCAGCTCCGTGTCGTGCGTGCCGGTGCGCAGGATGACCTCGCCGCCGCCCTCGAGCACCCGCCCGAGCGCCTGCAGCGCGGCGGCGGTGGCCGGCGCGGCGACGAGGCGACGGGCCCGCTCCGCGCCGCCGCTGTCTCCGGACAGGAAGTCCAGGGTGTTTCCATTCAGGATCACCCGCAGCGACGCCTCGGCGGACAGGCGCTCCAGCAGGGCAGGCAGGGCCTCAGCGCCGGCGAAGACGTCCTGGTGACCGCCGTCACCCAGGTGCAGATCGCTGAGCACCAGCGTGCGGGTGAGGCCCCGCGGCTTCTCCTGGAGCAGCAGGGCGTCGATGGCCTCCGCCGAGAGCCGCTTGAGCGGCCCGCTCACCTCGGGGCGGTCGCTGGCGCGGGGGGCGACCTCCTCCATGGCGGCCCGGAACCGCACCCCCGCGGCCCGCAGGAGCCGATAGGCGTTGGTGATGACCGCTCGCTTCGCGGAGCCCGGCGAGAGCGTCCAGAAGCGCAGCTGGTAGCTCACCGAGGTCTCGCTCAGGGCGATCGGCGAGGCCGTGGGCTGGCGGGCGGGATCGTCCAGCGCCACCCCCTTGGAGCGCCGCACGGCCTCCAGCAGCAGCGCCACCACCTCCTCCGGATCCGGCCCGAAGGGCACCGGGACGACCACCTCCGTCCGACAGTACGGCGTGGGTCCGGCGCTCAGGTTGATCACCGTGGAGTTCATCATGTCGGCGTTGGGCACGACGACGCTCTTGCCGTCGCGGGTCTCCAGCCAGGTGCTGCGCAGGCCGATGTAGGTCACCAGCCCGTTGATGCCGCTGGAGACCTCCACCCGGTCGCCCAGCTTGTAGGGCGCCTCGATGATGATGGTCACGCCGCCGATCAGGTTGCTCAGGATGTCCTTGGCCGCGAAGCCCACCGCGATCCCCACCACCCCGGCGCCCGCGAGCCAGGCCGTGAGGTCGATCGACCAGGCCAGCAGGACCGCGTAGCTGGCCACCAGGGTCGCCACTGCCCTCACCGCGACGTCCAGCAGCGAGAGCACCTGTGGCTGGGCGAAGGCCCAGCGGTCCTGGTTGTCCAGCAGGGAGGCGCGGGCCAGCGAGAGCCCCCGGAAGGTCGCCCAGGTCCAGGCGGCGATCCCGATCGTCGCCAGCAGCCCGCGCAGCACGAACCACAGCAGGCCGTCGACCCCGGCGTGCTGGAGCGTGACGCCGAAGCCCACCAGGATGAAGGTCAGGGCGACGGGCAGCCGGATCAGCCGCATGCCGTCGGCCACGCGCGGGAAGTGGCTGCGGCGGGCGAACCACCAGCGCACCGGGAGCAGGAGCAGATCGACGACGAGCGCGGCCGCGATGGCGACCGTCAGCATGAGGACCAGCTGCACCGTCAGCGACGCTTCAGAGGCGAAGGGCATGGAGAGTCGTCCTCAATGGTAGAACGCCGCGAGATCCTTGTTCTCAGCCGCCGCCTGGGAGAGCCAGTCCGCGATCTGCGCCAGCTCAGGGGACAGGTCGGGCTGCGCCCTCAGGATCGGCAGCGCGGCGGCGATCGCGTCCCGGCGCCAGCAGCCGTAGCCGGGGAAGTCGTCGGGGCTGGGAAAGCTCACCGGCGCACCGCCGTAGTAGAGAGCGTCCAGGTTCAGCGCCACGCCCGCGGCGGCCAGCTGGGGCTGGATCGTCTCCGATACCCAGGACTGCCTCGCGGGCATGAAGCGGTCGTTGGCCAGGAAGCGGCCGTGGAACTCGATGATGTACTTGTAGGCGTAGCCGTACATGGCGCCGGGCAGGCGCATGTCGTCGGCGCCCATGATCAGGTGCCGGATCGCCTCGAAGACCGAGTCCGCGCCGCGATCGTTGGACCAGCCCAGCTGATCGTTGGTCGAGTAGATGTCGCGCCGGAAGCGCCCGCTGATCATTCGGCGGACCTTGTCGTCGCCCGACCCGCAGGCTGCCGCCACCGCGTCCAGGTCCACCGCGTAGACCGCCAGTCCGTACCCCATCTCCGCACTCCTAAAGTTCCAGCAGGGACTCCTCGCAGACCGCGAACCAGTCCCGGATGATGAAGCGGCGATTGTCGACCGTGACGACCCCGCTGACCGCACCATAGTGCTGATTGAAGTCACCTTCCACCAGCCAGAGCTGCTGCCTGTCCCGGCGGTGGTGGTCGGGGCGGAAGGTCAGATCCCAGCGCCCGCCCGCGCCGTCCTCGCTGACGATCCGCCAAGGGCCGGTGTCGCGGGTCTCCTCGCTCAGCACCTCATACTCAAAGGCGGGCGTGGGCAGCTTGTACAGCCTGTCATCAACCCAGACGAGGTTCTTGTGGCTGTGGACCTGGGGCCGCGCGAGGGTCCGGTCCCGGGCGACCTGGATGCCCATGCGGACCCGGCGGCCGCTGCCTTCCTCCTCCGCGACGCCGCTGGCGGCGATCCAGTTCCAGGCGGAGATGCCTCGCTGGTGCCCGGCGGTGCGGTCGTAGAGGCCCATGCTCCCCGGCGGCAGGGGGTGGACGACGCCGTCCACGGCCACGACGCCGTGCTCGAGCTCCAGGTTGCCGTACCACTGCAGCGAGCCCCGACCCCGCTGGAAGCGGGTGACCTGGACCAGCGGCGGGCCCAGGATGTGTCGGGCGGCCCCGGCGACGTGAAGGTCGTCGGCGCGGATCGAGAAGTCGAAGCGGGTCAGATCCGGGCTCACCTTCAGGAAGGAGCCGGTCTCGCCGTCCTTCCAGCTGCAGAGATCGTCGGAGATGTCGAGGTTGTTGGTGGGCAGGACGCGGGTGAGCGAGCGGTTGGTGAAGCGGCCGTTGACCTTGTCCACGACCAGCACCGCCACGTTGGCGGCCTTGCTCAGGTCCGCGAGGTTGCAGACGATGAACCGGTCGCCGGCGTCCAGCGACAGGTGGAACCACCGCTGGAGGGCGATGCTGAAGCTGCTGGAGTCGTCGAAGTTCAGCGCCCCGTCGAAGCGCTCGTACCAGCCGGCGTCGTAGGTGCCGTCCTTGCGCACAAGCCGCTCCGGCGAGGGCCGCAGGGTCCGATAGTCCGCGCCGTCATCCAGCACCTCGGGCACGCGGCCCGCGGCAGCGTCCAGCTTGTCGATCAGGCGCGGCATCAGACCTCCTTTTAGTGAACCCGATTCAATGATACGGGTGCGCTATGCTCAGCGCACGCCGGAAGCTCAGAGATGTCTACGCCGCCCTCGACGCGGCCGAGTCCTACCAGGACTGGCTGGCCGCGGCCACGGCCCACGACGAGGTGACCGGCGCGGAGGCGTGGCGCTGCGAGGACGAGTCCACCTGCTACGACGCCCCGGCGCTCCGGCAGGCCATCCTGCGCATGGTGAAGCTGCGGGAAGACGACGAAGGCATGCGCCTCATCGCCGCGCTGAACGAGGACCTGCAGCGCAACCTCGACGACCTCTGTGACCCCTCCCTCTACGACGGCGCCCTCGCCGGCTCCAAGCTGCTGGTCGAGCGCTACCTGGACGAGGTCGGGGTGGCGCTGAGCTGGCTGGTGGACGCCGATCTGCCGGGGGTCGACGACCACATGCGGCTGGCCCGCTTCGAGGCCGCCTGGCGGGTGTACGGGCGCTCGGCGCTGCTGCTCTCGGGCGGGGCGACCCTGGGCTTCCACCACCTCGGGGTGGTCAAGGCGCTGATGAAGCAGGGGCTGCTGCCCGACATCCTCTCCGGAGCCAGCACCGGGGCCATGATCGCCTCGGGGGTCTGCACCCGGAACGACGCGGAGCTGGCGGACATGTTCGCCGACACCGACCAGATCCGCCTCGACGGGCTCGCCCCGGTTGGGGTGCTCAACGCCCTGCGCACCGGGTCCTGGCTCGACCCGGATCAGCTCTACGCCGTGCTGCAGAACAACATCGGCGACCGCTCCTTCGCCGAGGCCCACGCCCACAGCGGCCGGGCCCTGAACATCTCGGTCTCCCCCACCCGCACCCGGCAGAAGCCCCGCCTGCTCACCCACCTCACCGCCCCGGACGTGCAGGTGGCGAGCGCCGCGCTGGCCAGCAGCGCCCTGCCGGGGCTGTTCCCGCCGGTGGAGCTGGCGGCGAAGGGGCCGGACGGCGAGGTGGTGCGCTACATCCCCGGCGAGCGCTGGGTCGACGGCTCCCTGCGCGGCGACCTGCCGAAGCAGCGCCTCGCCCGGCTGCACAACGTCAACCACTTCATCGTGAGCCAGACCAACCCCCACGTGCTGCCCTTCGTGCGCCACCACGGCCGCCGGGGCATCCGCCCCGCCGTCGCAGGGCTGGTGGGCGCGACGGTGCGCACCCAGGTGGCCTACGGCACGGAGCTCGCCCGCCGGGCCACCCAGACCGCCGGCCCCGTCGGCATCCTGGCCGAGCAGGCCCACGCCCTGGTGAGCCAGGACTACCGCGGCGACATCGACATCCACCCCCAGTTCCACTGGGCGCTCTACCGCAAGGTGGTGTCCAACCCCACCCGCGAGGACCTCACCAGCTTCATCCGCGAAGGCGAGCGCTCCGTCTGGCCCCGGGTCGCCATGATCCGCGACCAGACCCGGGTGGATCGGGTGTTCCGCGACTGCGTGGCCCGGGTCAAGGCGCGGATCAGCCAGGGGCTCAAGCCGTGAGGTGATCCCGCAGGCGCTTCGCGCCCATGGCGGCGAGGCTCTGCCCGTCGGACTTCCGCAGGCGACCGAGCACGACCAGCGGATCCACGCTGCCCTGCTTGAGGCCGCGGTAGGCCTTGTCCGAGAGCCCCAGGGCCTTGAAGCGCTCCTTGACCGCGCCCCAGGCGGCCTTGTCGCGGCGGCCGACGAAGTCCTGACGCAGGCGCTTCAGCTCCGCGCACTCCCGCTTCCGGCCCGACTTCTTGAGCTTGCTCATCAGCTGGTCGGTGGCCTGCCGCGCCTGCCCGAACTTCGGCGCCGGGGCCAGCTTCACCGAGCGGTCCTGAGCGGCCAGCTCGCGGAGGCGGGCCACCCAGGGGTCGCGCAGGTGGGCGTCATCGGACAGGATGTCCGGGCCCTTGGGTTCGGCGGGAGCGGGGGTGTCCGCGGGGACGGGGACGGCGACCCCGAAGGCGTCGGCCAGCTGGCTCTTGAGATCCTTCATGACAGCCTTCGGGCGACGATGATGGCGTAGCGCCCACCCCGGCGCCCCACGACCTCGAGGGTCTCGAAGCCCGCCTGCTCCGTCAGGTACGCCAGGTCGTCCGCGGCGAAGAGGCAGTGCTCCCGGAAGTGCTGGAGCAGGTCCTCGCTCATCTCCTTGTCGCCCATGTAGTCCCGCAGCGGGCGCTTCACCCAGTCGTAGATCACGAAGATCCCGCCGGGCTTCGTGATGCGCGCGGCGTGCTCCAGCAGCACCGGCGGGTGGGGCAGCTCGTGGAAGGACATCACCGCGAGGGTCAGGTCCGCGCTGGCGTCGGCGATGGGCAGGGGGCCGCCCAGGTCGGCCTCCACGATGCGCGCGTCGCAGCCGGCGGCCAGCTCGCGGGCGGTCTCCAGCATGACCGGCTGGATCTCGACGCCGGTGATGGACGCCTCGGGCAGGCGCTCGCGCAGCATGGGCAGCAGCAGCCCCGGGCCGGTGCCCAGGTCCACTACCGACGCGTCCGCGGGCAGGCTCGGCAGCACATGCTGGCCCATCACCCCCCACCAGATGGCGCCGAAGCGCCCGACGGAGGTCTCGATCATGACGTCGCGGAAGCTGGCGAAGTCGCCGTGGTGGGCCGCGAGGTGCGGCATGGACGGTGTGTTGGTGTCAGTCATGGCTTGCAGATATCACGGCGGCGGCGACCGCCGAAGAGGAACAGCAGGCCCATCAGCAGCGCCGGTATGTCCGGTGACCCGCCGCTGGTCGAGCAGCGCTTGCCGTCGTCCTCCGTCCCGGTGTCCTCGACCTCCGGCGGGTCGGTGTCCTCGGGCGGGGGCTCGGTGTCTTCGGGCGGGGACGTGTCTTCGGGCGGGGCCGTGTCCAGGGGCTCGCAGTCCTCGTCCAGGCCGGGGGCGCCCGGGTACAGCTCCGGGTCGTCGTCGTCGCAGTCCGCGGCCTCGCCGGAGGCTTCGTAGCCCTCCGCGGCGTAGCCGTCGCCGTCCCGATCGTAGTCGTCGTTCCCGGCACAGTCGGCGTCGACGCCGTCGTACCACTCGTCGAAGGCGCCGGGGAAGATGGCCTCGCCGGTCCCGGGCGTGTCGTCGCAGTCCCCCGGATCCGGGGCCGTTCCCCCGGCCTCCGCGTCGTACTTCACCGCCACGAAGGCGTCCCTGTCCGCGTCGAAGTCGTTGTCGCCCTCACAGTCCCCGTCGATCCCGTCGTACCAGGTGTCCGCGCCGCCGGGGTAGACGTCCGGGTCGCCGTCGTCGCAGTCCGTGTTGTAGGCGACGTAGCCGTCGGGCGGCTCACAGATGGCCAGGCCCTGCTCCGGGTCGCCGAAGCCGTCATCGTCGCCGTCGAGGTACCAGGTGCGCTTCTCCTTCACCGCGTTGTCCACCTCGCCGTCGCAGTCGTTGTCCGCCCGATCGCAGACCTCCACGCCGCCGGGGAAGCTGTCCGGGTCGTCGTCGTCGCAGTCCGTGCTGTCCGCCACCCGGTCCCCGTCGCCCTCGCAGGCCGCCTCGGCGTCGCCCGGGTCGCCGTAGCCGTCGCCGTCCTCGTCGGCGTACAGCACCACCGCGTCGAGGGCGTCCTCGTCGACGGCGCCGTCGCAGTCCTCGTCGATCGTATCGCAGGTCTCGTCCGCGCCGGGGTTGACGGCCCCGTCGGTGTCATCGCAGTCGCCGCCCGCCGCCGCGTAGCCCACCGGCGCGCCGCAGGCCTCGGTGGCGGCCGCGCTGTCCCCGTAGCCGTCCGCGTCGTCGTCCAGGTAGTACGTGGTCAGGTCGGTGGCGCCCTCGTCCACGCTGCCGTCGCAGTCGTTGTCCACGAGGTCGCAGGACTCGTCCGCGTCGGGGTTGATGGCCGCGCCGGACTCCGGGGTGTCGTCGCAGTCCTCCCCGCCGACCTCGACCGCGTCGTAGCCGTCGCCGTCCTGATCGCCGTCGTTGCCGTCGCAGTCCTGATCGACCCCGTCGTACCAGACCTCGGTCCCGCCGGGGAAGGCGTCCGGGTCGCCGTCGTCGCAGTCCGCGTCGAGGCTGTCCGCAGGACCGGGCCCGCCGCAGGCCTCCGCCTCCGAGTAGTACCCGTCCTCGTCGACGTCGCAGCAGGCTACGTCCCCGCCGCAGCTGTCGTCGGCGCAGTCGATGTCGCCGTCGATGTCGTCGTCGACGCCGTTGTCGCAGTCCTCGAGGCAGGCGTCGCTGGCGTCCAGGTCCACCGACAGCACGTAGCCGCCGCTCGCGCCGTCGCAGTAGTCGGCGTAGGAGCTGTCGCGGGTGTAGCCGTAGCCCTCGACCACCACATACCGGGTCTCCCCGGCCACACAGTCGATGATCAGCGCGCCGTCCGCGAGCCCCTGGGTGGTGTCCCCCGCGAGGCAGCCGTCGTAGGCGTCGCAGGTGTCGTCCAGGGCGTACACGTCCAGATCGCAGCCCTGGTCCAGCACGGCCAGCGCGACCTCCCCGTCGGCCTGACAGTAGAAGGGGTAGACGTGCTCCGGGCCCGACTGGGACAGGACGTCGTCCGGCTCGCCGCAGAGGTAGCAGTCGTAGAAGCCCAGGGTGTCATTGCAGACGCCGCCCAGGTAGGTCTCGCCGTCGTCCAGGGTGTTGTCCACCGAGGTGAAGCAGTCCAGCGGCTCCTGAAGCGCGATGTCTTCCGGGCAGGCGGCGTGAGCGGCGGTGAGCAGGATGAGGGGCAGCACGGTGACCTCCGGGGCGGGTAGCGTACCGCGAGTCCGCCCCGGGTCAGCTACTCGCCGAACCAGTAGCCGGTCGCGGTGAGCGCCCCGGACAGGCCGGCCGCCGCCACGCTCACGGTCCCCGCCTCCGGCAGCGCCAGCGCGTCGCCGCGCACATCGGTGCCGATCACCAGCACCACGGCGTCCCGCTCCGAGGCGTTGACGAGCTGGTGCGCGACCCGATCCCCGGGCGCCCAGTGCGCCACGTCGCCGGGCCGCAGGGCGACCTCCTCCTCGACGCCCTCGCGGACCTGGCGCAGGGTCGGCGTCCCCTCCAGGACATAGACCAGCTCCTCATTGGCCGTGTGCCAGTGCAGGGGCGAGGACCGCGCCCCCGGGCTCAGTCGATCCCGGTTGATGAACACCGCCCGGGCGCCGGCGGGGCGGGAGAGCTGCCGCCCGTACACCCCGCCGTCCAGGGACCGCTCCGGCCCCGCTGCGACGACATGCGCGGGGCGATCGGCCACCGCCCGCACCCCTCGCGCCGCCGCCGCGGCGCTCGCAGCCGCCGCGACCGCCTCCGGCTCCCCCAGCGTGCCCACCTGCTGCAGGGCCCGCAGCATCACCTTGCCGCTGTCCGGATAGCGGCAGACCTCGTTCCACTGCTTGTCGGACAGCGCCAGGAACACCGCGTCCGCGTCCGAGCGGTTGTAGAAGCGGTGCGCGACGCCGGTGCCCGGCGGGTAGCAGACCAGTTCGCCGGCCCGGAGCGGGTACTCCCGGTAGTCCCCCTGCCCGCCCACCAGCTCGCGGACCACCAGCTCGCCGGACAGCAGGAAGAAGTGCTCCTCCTCCAGCAGGTGGTCGTGGAGCGGGCAGCTGCTCCGGCCCGGCTCCAGCCGCTCCAGGTGGGCGCCCAGCGTCTTCATGGGCAGGGCCTTCAGCGACTTGCTGTGCCAGCCGAAGCGATCGGCGACCCGGGGGTCCGAGGGCGGGTCCGCGGTCCAGGCCATCCCCGCGGTGCGGAGCACATTCACCGGTAACGTCACGCTTCCTCCAGGCTCTCCGGGCTATATCTCTGGTCTGCATAGCTGGGAGGTACTGGTGGCCTGGGATCTGAAGATTGTCGGCGGGATGGTCGTGGACGGAACTGGCGCGGCGCCGCGCCGCGCGGACGTCGCCGTCAAGGACGGACGCATCGTCGCGGTGGGCGACTGTGAGGGCGACGCGGCGCGGGTGATCGACGCCGCGGGAATGCTGGTCACGCCGGGCTTCGTGGACATCCACACCCACTACGACGGGCAGGCGACCTGGGACGCGGAGATGGCCCCGTCGAGCTGGCACGGGGTCACCACCTGCGTCATGGGCAGCTGCGGCGTGGGCTTCGCCCCCGTGCGGCCCACCGATCACGAGCGGCTGGTGCGGCTGATGGAGGGGGTGGAGGACATCCCCGGCGCCGCGCTGGCGGAGGGCCTGCCCTGGACCTGGGAGACCTTCCCCGAGTACATGGACCACCTCGACCGCTCCCCGCACACGATCGACATCGCCGCCCAGATGCCCCACGACGCGCTGCGGGTCTACGTGATGGGCGACCGCGCCGTCGCCGGCGAGCCGGCCACCGAGGCGGACATCGCCGAGATGAAGCGGCTGATGGGCGAGGCGCTGGACGCGGGTGCCGTGGGCATCTCCACCGGCCGCACCGACAACCACCGCACCGCCGACGGCGACGCCACCCCCGCCTCCGAGGCGGCCCGCGCCGAGCTGGTGGGCCTCGCCGAGGCCTTCGCGGGCCGGGACAGCGGGGTGCTGCAGGTGGTCTCGGACTTCGACATGGCCGCCGGCCCGGAGCGCTTCGATCCGGAGTTCGATCTCCTGGAGGACATGGCCGTCGCCGCCGGAGGACGCCCCCTGTCCACCACGGTGCTCCAGCGCATCAACGACCCCAGCCAGTGGAAGAAGATCATCACCCGGGTGGAGCAGGCGGTCGAGAAGGGCCTGCCCCTGCGCATGCAGGTGGCGCCCCGGCCCATCGGCATCCTGCTGGGCATGGAGACCACCTTCCACCCCTTCATGGGCCACCCCACCTTCAAGGCCCACGCCGGCCTGCCGCTGGCCGAGCGGGTTGCGAAGCTCAAGGAGCCGGCGGTGCGGGCGCAGATCCTCTCGGAGAAGCCCGACGCGGTGGCCGGCGACGGCAGCGCGCTGCCGCCTCTGGCCGACGCGCTGCTGGCGCGGATCGACGAGGCCGCGTTCTTGATGTACCGGCTGACGGATCCGCCGATCTACGAGCCCTCGCCGGAGGCCAGCCTGGCCGCGGAGGCGGTGCGCGAGGGCAAGAAGGCCCTGGAGGTGCTCTACGACGTGCTGCTGGAGGACGAGGACGGCTCGGCGATGGTGTACTTCGCCATCTTCAACTTCATGAGCCTGAGCCTGGACAACGTGCACACGATGATCACGCACCCGCTGGCGCTGACGTCGCTGTCGGACGGCGGAGCGCACGTGGGCACGGTGTGTGACGCGAGCTTCCCGACGACGGTGCTGCAGTGGTGGGCCCGGGATCGGCCGGGGGCGAAGCTGACGATCGAGGACGCGGTGCACAAGCTCACGGGGGCCAACGCGGCGTACATGGGCTTTGAGGATCGCGGGGTGATCGCCGAGGGCAAGCTGGCGGATCTGAACGTGATCGACTTCGAGGGGCTGCGGCTGCACAAGCCGGTGCTGAAGGCGGATCTACCGGCCGGCGGCAAGCGGCTGCTCCAGGGCGTGAGCGGGTATCGCTACACCATCAAGTCCGGGGAGATCACCTTCAAGGACGGGGTGTCCACGGGCGCCATGCCCGGCAAGCTCGTCCGGGTCTGATCAGTCTACCCACCACTGGGTGCAGCGACAGCA
>Ga0316204_10009714_pt1 | contig 12718 bp, 13 predicted proteins | sample 6monrhotite_MG_2_FD_205661 | JGI IMG/M metagenome (GOLD analysis project Ga0316204, IMG submission 205661) | Microbial mat bacterial communities from mineral coupon in-situ incubated in ocean water Damariscotta River, Maine, United States -... | ecosystem: Environmental > Aquatic > Marine >...
GGGCGGCTTCGGTCAGCCCCAGGTTCATCACGGCGTCTTCCAGCAGGCGCCCGATCAGGAATTCCATCGACAGGTAATACACGCGCTTGCTTTGCGCCGCATAAGTGGCGCGGGTCGCGCGGAACCAGGGTTCGATCACCTTGTCGCGGATCGCCATCGTCAGCGCCATGCGCATGTCATAGACGCTGGCGTGGGCCAGATCCTTGCCTTGCGTGAATTCCAGATGCTTGAGGATCTCTTGTCGCAGTTCAACACCGCTCATACGCATCGCGTCCCTGGTGATCGATGTCGGCATCCAGCCGCTCAGTCCGCTGGTGTTCTTATCAAAAGTCATCTTTGACATCGGTTTCATTCCCTGGCTCCTGTTCCGCCCGCCGCACGGGTCACAATCAACACAGCGTCTGTTCACGACGCCTCAAGTCTGTTGATCGTTGACGATCCGGGCCAAAAACAGGCGAACTAGGCCTGTATTGTTGACGAAATCAGGGTTTTTTCCCGCCCAAGCGCCAAATCAAGCCACCATCGCAGGTTGATGGCCTGAAATGCGGCTGAAATGCGGCTTAGCGGGTCGTTTCCGACAGGCGCCGTTTCACGTAGGTCGACACATGATCCAACATGGGTGCCATGTGCGCTTCTTCATCGCGGAAGAAGTGGTCCGAGCCTTCAATTTCGGTATGGGTGACGGTGATGCCCTTTTGCTCATGCAATTTGGCCACCAGATTCGCCACATCCTTGGGAGGGGCGACTCGGTCGGCGGTCCCGTTGATGATCAGGCCCGACGCAGGGCAGGGCGCAAGGAAGCTGAAATCATACAGGTTGGCAGGCGGTGCGACCGATACGAACCCGGTGATATCCGGACGCCGCATCAGCAACTGCATGCCGATCCAGGCGCCAAAGCTGAACCCGGCGACCCAGCAATGGCGGGCGTTCTGGTTCATCGATTGCAGGTAATCCAGCGCCGCCGCGGCATCGCTGAGTTCACCGATCCCCTGATCGTATTCACCCTGACTGCGCCCGACGCCGCGGAAATTGAACCGCAGCACCGAAAAGCCCATGTTGTAGAAGGCGTAATGCAGGTTGTAGACAACCTTGTTGTTCATCGTTCCGCCAAACTGCGGATGTGGATGCAAGACAACTGCGATGGGCGCGTCGCGGTTCGGTTGCGGGTGGTAGCGGCCTTCAAGACGACCGTCTGGGCCGGCAAATATCACTTCGGGCATCCGGGGACCTTCTGCACGTATACGCGGGTTCAGACACCGGCTTCCATTGTTGACAAAAGAAGTCGGCATATCTAGAACGGTTCTAATTACTGCTCCGTTAGCGGAAGCAGACTCGGGTCGAGCGGTTTAGCAGTTATGCAAGCCCGCGTCATTCGTCAATGTGTTTGCGCCTTTTCCATGGGATTGACCATGGCTCAAGCGGGGGGTCGCGGGATGAAACTGTCAACCAAAGGGCGTTATGCGATGGTGGCGATGGTCGATCTGGCCATATTGCTGCGCGCGGCCTCTGGTCGTCATGTCTCTTTGGCCGAAATCGCCCGCCGGCAGGATGTCAGCCAGGCGTATCTGGAGCAATTGTTCGTCAAGCTGCGGCGTGCCGGGCTGGTGGAATCGGTGCGCGGGCCGGGGGGCGGGTATCGACTGGCACGGGATGCCGCCGATATTCGGGTGTCTGACGTATTGGAGGCGGTCGAAGAAACGATCAACGCGCTGGAAATGGGGGCCGGGGCCTCGGGCGGGGTATCGGGATCACAGGCACAGTCCATGACCAACCGCCTGTGGGAAAGCCTGTCGGCGCAGGTTTACGTGTTTTTGCATCAAACCTCGCTGGCCGATATCGCCGGAAACGAATTGAAGCCATGCCCCGCCGTCCCGGGGTTGTTCCGGGTTACGGCATGAAACGCGTCTATCTTGACTGGAACGCCAGCGCCCCGCTGCGTGGTGAAGCGCGCACGGCGATGATCGCGGCGATGGATGTGACCGGCAACGCCAGTTCGATCCACGCCGAAGGGCGCGGCGTGCGGGGCCTGATCGAAACCGCACGGGCGCAGATTTCGTCGGCCCTTGGGGCGGACGGGGCCGATATTGTCTTCACCTCGGGCGCGACCGAAGCCGCTGCCTTGGCCTGTGCCGGGCGCGGATTGCAATGTGCCGGCGTAGAGCATGACGCGGTGGCCGCGTGGTGTGCCGCCGATCTGCCGGTGGACGCGCAGGGTGTCGTTGCGGTGACGGACCCGGCGAAAAGCACTCTCCAACTCGCCAATTCGGAAACAGGTGTTGTGCAGACGCTGCCCGATGGGTTGGCGGTGACCGACGCCACGCAAGCCTTTGGCAAATTGCCCGTCGCGTTCAATTGGCTGGGCGCCGACATGGCCCTGACCAGCGCGCACAAGCTGGGTGGCCCAAAGGGGGTCGGTGCGCTGATCTTGAAGCGAGGGTTGGATGTCACGGCGCAAATTCAGGGCGGCGGGCAGGAAATGGGCCGGCGTGCGGGCACCGAAAACGTGATCGGCATCGCTGGTTTCGGGGCCGCTGCCGAGGCCGCTGCGCGCGATCTGGCCGATGGCGTTTGGGATCAGGTGGCCGAGGTGCGAAATATTCTGGAACAGGCTCTGGAAGCCGAATGTCCAGGGGTTATCTTGCTGGGCAAGGATCAGCCGCGATTGCCCAACACCCTGTGCCTGATCGCTCCCGGTTGGAAAGGCGAAACCCAGGTGATGAGCATGGATCTGGCTGGATTTGCGGTGTCCGCCGGAAGCGCGTGCTCGTCCGGCAAGGTGTCGGCCAGCCGGGTTCTGACGGCCATGGGGCTGGATGCGGCGTCGGCCGGTTCGGCGCTGCGCGTGTCCATTGGGCCGCAGACACACAAAGACGACGTACTGCGTTTTGCGGCGGCTTATGCCAAGGCATGGCAGCGGGTGCGGGACAGACATTATACGGCGGGTTCCGACCTGCCCAGACACAAGACGGGATGACACAGATGACGGTCATGGACAAAACAGTCGATGTGCGCGACGGGGTAGACCGTGAGACGGTTGAAACCGTGCAGTCGATGGCGGGCAAGTACAAGCACGGCTGGGAAACCGAGATCGAGATGGAGTTCGCGCCCAAGGGCCTGAACGAGGACATCGTGCGCCTGATCTCGGCCAAGAACGATGAACCGCAGTGGATGACCGACTGGCGGCTTGAGGCGTTTCGCCGCTGGCAGCAGATGGAAGAACCCGACTGGGCAATGCTGGACATCCCGGCAATCGACTACCAGGACCAGTATTACTATGCCAAACCCAAAAGCATGGACGACAAGCCCAAGTCGCTGGATGACGTGGACCCCAAGCTGCTGGCGACCTATGCCAAACTGGGCATCCCGCTGAAGGAACAGATGGTTCTGGCGGGCGTTGAGGGGGCTGATGCCTCGGCTGCGGAAGGTCGCAAGGTCGCCGTGGACGCGGTGTTTGACAGCGTCAGCTTGGGCACGACCTTCAAGGACGAGTTGATGAAGGCCGGCGTGATCTTCTGCTCGATCTCGGAAGCGATACGCGAACACCCGGAACTGGTGCGCAAATATCTGGCCTCTGTCGTGCCGGTCACCGACAACTATTTCGCCACGCTCAACAGCGCCGTGTTCACCGACGGCTCATTCGTTTACGTCCCCGAAGGCGTGCGCTGCCCGATGGAGTTGAGCACCTATTTCCGCATCAACGCCGAAAACACCGGCCAGTTTGAGCGCACGCTGATCATCGCCGACAAGGGCAGCTTCGTGTCGTATCTGGAGGGGTGCACCGCCCCCCAGCGGGACACCACGCAGTTGCACGCGGCGGTCGTGGAAATTGTTGTGCTCGAGGACGCCGAGGTCAAGTATTCGACCGTCCAGAACTGGTATCCGGGCGATGAAAACGGCAAGGGCGGAATCTACAACTTTGTCACCAAACGCGCCGACTGCCGCGAAGACCGCGCCAAGGTGATGTGGACGCAGGTGGAAACCGGCTCGGCGATCACCTGGAAATATCCGTCCTGCATTCTGCGGGGGGACGATACCTCGGGTGAGTTCTATTCGATCGCCATCACCAACAACTACCAGCAGGCCGATACCGGCACCAAGATGATCCATCTGGGCAAGAACTCGCGCTCGCGGATCGTGTCCAAGGGGATTTCAGCAGGCCACGCGCAAAACACCTATCGCGGGCTGGTGTCGATGCACCCGCGCGCCAAGGACAGCCGCAACTATACCCAATGCGACAGCCTGCTGATCGGCGATCAGTGCGGCGCACATACGGTGCCCTATATCGAGGTCAAGAACGCGTCGTCCCGGGTTGAGCATGAGGCGACGACATCCAAGGTGGATGACGACCAACTGTTCTACTGCCGCCAGCGCGGCATGGACGAAGAAGAGGCCGTCGCGCTGGTGGTCAACGGCTTTTGCCGCGAGGTGCTGCAAGCCCTGCCAATGGAATTCGCCATGGAAGCGCAGGCGCTGGTGGCGATCTCGCTTGAGGGGAGCGTGGGGTGACGTTCAAGGAAGCACTTGGGGCATCGGTTCGCCAAGCCCTGCTCTTCGCTGCCCTGTTCGCAGCGCTGACAATGTTTGGTGACCTGTATTGGGAGCGCCCGTTCCTGTGGGTGGAAAAGATCATCACGGTGAGCATCGCCTTTGCGGTGTTCTGGCTTCTGACTGCCTACAAGAAGAAGGTGAAAAACCCATGATCATCACCACGACCCCCAGCGTCGAAGGGCGCACCATTCGCACCTATCACGGCATCACCACCGGAGAGGCCATTCTGGGCGCGAATATCTTCCGCGACCTGTTCGCCAGTGTGCGCGACGTGATCGGCGGGCGCTCGGCTGCTTATGAGCAGGAGTTGGGCAAAGCCCGCCGCACTGCGCTGGGCGAAATGGAAGAGCGCGCGGTTGAAATGGGCGCAAATGCCGTCGTTGGGGTCGATCTGGATTATGAGGTCATCAACAATATGCTGATGGTCTCTGCCTCGGGCACCGCCGTGACACTGGGCTGAGCAAGATGACGGTTGGCCTTCCCTTGATGTTTCTCATCACGCCTCTGCGTAGGGCGGAGGACGGGGTATGACCGGCTGGCTGAAAGATCTGATACGCGGCAAAGCGGATGTGGCACCCGCCGCGCCCATCCCCAATGCCTCAGTTGCCGATGATTTCCCGATCCCCCCCGTTCACGCCATACCCATGGCCGACCGGCTGGTTGCTTGGCGCGGTGGCGCGGCCCTGCCGTTGGCGCCGATGGAAACAGTTCACGCACAGATCAAGGGCCGGCCCGTCGCGTTTTGTATCAACATGGCCGACGATCCGATCCAGAACGCCCACCGCACTGGCCAGTTCTACGAAGGGCGAGAGCTTGCACTGCTGGCCGAACACGTTCCGGCGGGTGCGACCATTCTGGATATCGGCGCGAATGTCGGCAATCACGCGCTATGGCTGGCGATGTTCACCGGCGCGACGCGGATCATCGTGATCGAACCCAACCCGCTGGCGCTGGAGCCGCTGGTCGGCAATGTGCTGGCCAACCGGCTGTCCGGGATAATCGACCTGTCTCATCTGGGTTTCGGCCTGGGGGACAGCGACACCGATGGCTGGGGGATGAAGAAACACAACCGGAACCTGGGCGCGACAAAGATGTTTTCCGGGCAAGGGACATTGACGGTGCGGCGTGGTGATACAGTTTTCCCGCAACTGAACCCCGATGTGATCAAGATTGATGTCGAAGGCATGGAAATGGCCGTTCTGGACGGCCTTCATGCCCTCATCGCCCGCGCCCGCCCGGTCATCATGATCGAGGTTCTGGACAGCCATGCCGACGCTTTCGCCGATTGGGCGCAGGCGCGGCGCTACCGGATCGAGACCCTGGGCAAAGAGCCCAAACTGACCAATCACCTTTTGGTGCCGCTGCCGAAATCGGCAGACGACGCGGCACGCCCGCTTTATGACTGACGAGGAAATCATGCTGGAAATCAACAACCTGCACGTCAAACTGGAAGACGAAGACAAGGCCATCCTGAAAGGGTTGTCGCTGGATATCCCGGCTGGCGCTGTGCATGCGATCATGGGCCCCAACGGCTCGGGCAAATCGACGCTGTCCTACGTCTTGTCTGGCCGTGGCGGTTATGAGGTCACGGACGGCACGGCCAAATTGGATGGCGAAGATCTTCTGGACATGGATCCAGAAGAGCGCGCAGCGGCAGGCCTGTTTCTGGCGTTCCAATACCCCGTGGAAATTCCGGGTGTCGGCAACATGACCTTCCTGCGCACCGCGATGAACTCGCAGCGCAAAGCGCGCGGAGAGCCGGAACTGTCCTCAGGGGACTTCCTGAAACTGGTGCGCGCCAAGGCGAAGGACCTGAAAATCGACGCTGATATGCTCAAGCGGCCCGTCAACGTGGGGTTCTCGGGCGGCGAAAAGAAGCGCAACGAGATCTTGCAAATGGCCATGCTCGAACCCCGCATGTGCATCCTGGATGAAACCGACTCCGGGCTGGATGTGGACGCGATGAAGCTGGTGGCCGATGGTGTGAATGCCCTGCGCTCCGAAGGGCGCTCGTTCCTGGTCATCACCCACTACCAGCGCCTGCTGGACCATATCAAACCCGATGTCGTGCACATCATGGCCGACGGCCGCATCATCAAGACCGGCGGGCCCGAACTGGCTTTGGAAGTGGAAAACAACGGCTACGCCGATCTTTTGTCCGAGGTATCCGCATGAACACCGCTGCTGCCCCCAACACCCGTGCCGGGCGTCTGGCAGCCCGGCTTGCCGCCACCGAAACCCGGCTGTCTGGTCTTGTCCTGCCCGATAGCGCCGGCTGGCTGGCGCGCGCGCGCGCTGCTGCGCTGGGGCGCGTGAAAGCCATGGGCCTTCCGGGCAAACGCGATGAATACTGGCGGTTCACGGATCCGGCAGACCTGCTGACGCCCGAAGCGAAACCCGCCGAGGTGTTTCAGATTACCGATGAGCCTGAGATGTTCATGGGGATCGACCGGCTGAAGATCGTGTTTGTCGATGGGGTTTTCAGCCCCGATGACAGTGATCCGCTGGACGGTGAAGGGCTGGAAATCACCCGCCTGTCCGATGTCGCGGCGACCGACATCCATTGGGCGCAAGATCTGTATGGCACGCTTGAAGCCGAAGGGCAGGCCCCTGTGCAGCGCCCAATGGCGGCGCTGAACACGGCGCGTGCCACCGATGGTATCCTGATCCGCGTGACCGCCGCTGTCACACGCCCCGTGTCGCTGGTTTACCAGCGCCGCGGCGATTGCGCTGACCTGATCCTGCACCATCTGATCCGCGTTGAAGGCGGCGCCCAGATGACCCTGTTGGAAAACGGGCCCGGGGCGGCGCGCGCCTCGATCGTGACCGAGGTTGAACTGGCAGACGACGCACAGCTGCATCACGTGCGGGCCATGGGCCGCGATCATCAACGCCGCGCCCACACCCATATGTTCGCCCGCTTGGGCGCGCGCGCGCAGTTCAAGTCCTTCACGTTGACGATGAACGGCGCGCTGGTGCGCAATGAATCGATGGTGTGGCTGAACGGCGAAAACGGGGTGGCCCATCTGGCGGGCGCGGCGCTGGGCGACGGGATGTTCCATCACGATGACACCGTGTTCGTGACCCACGCAGCGCCGGGGTGTGAAAGCCGGCAAGTGTTCAAGAAGGTGCTGCATCACGGTGCGGTTGGCGTGTTTCAGGGCAAGATCCTGGTCAAACAACCGGCGCAACTGACGGATGGCTATCAGCTGTCGCAGTCGCTGTTGATGGATGACGCCTGTCAGTTCCTGGCAAAGCCCGAGCTGGAGATCTACGCAGACGATGTGAAATGCTCTCACGGCTCCACATCGGGTGAAATTGATACGGACCAGCTGTTTTACCTGCGTGCCCGGGGCGTGCCGGAAGACGAGGCCAAGCAATTGTTGATCCTGGCCTTTCTGGCCGAGGCGCTGGATGAGATCGAGCGTCAGGATCTGGCCGAAGACATGCGCCTGCGCCTGAAGCGCTGGCTGAACCGTCACGCTGACTGATCGCATGTCTGTCAGCACCGATATCCTGCGCAGCTACCGCGCGCCCCGTGACGTGTTTCGCGGGTTGCGCGGCGGCGACCGGCGTGAGGCCCGCATCCTGATCTATCTGCTGGTCGCCTGTGGGCTGTTCTTTGTGGCGCAGTGGCCCGATGTGGCGCGGCAGGCCCATCTGGATGACAGCATCCCGTTCGAGGCGCGCATGTCAGGCGCGCTGTTTGGCGCGATCTTCCTGGCGCCGTTGGTGTTTTATGCCGTCGGCTGGGTGTTGTCGCTGATCCTGAAACGGGTCAACAAGCGGGTTGACGGTTTCGATGTGCGACTGGCGTTGTTTTGGTCGTTGCTGGCGATCAGCCCCTTGATGCTGTTGCAGGGGCTTGTTCTGGCGCTGATCGGCCCGGGGCCACAGGCCACCTTGACCGGGGTGATTATCTTTGGGTTGTTCTTGATGATCCTGATCGCAGGTCTACGGGTTGCGCTTGAAGCAGCCCGCACCCAAGCATAGGGACGGGACATGATAAACGCCAATGAACTTCTGGCCCTTGTGCGGCTCAGCCTGGTTGACCCCGTGCAGGGCGCACGTGCCGTGATGGCGCTGAATCCGCCGATGTCCGCGCGGTGGATGCTGATGGCGCTGGCCATTGTCATCGCCGTTCTGTTTCAGTTTGTGCCGTTGGTGATGATGGGGCAGGCCGAAGGGCTGGTCGCGCCATTCTGGCCAACCTTGGCACAAGGCGCGATGAACTTGGCCATTGTGCTGCTGATCGCGTTTGTCGGTCGCGCAGCTGGGGGCACGGGGCGTTTTTCGGATGCGCTGTTGTTGGTCGCCTGGCTGCAATGCATCAACCTGATCTTCATGGCGGCCCTGCTGGTTGCCAGCGTCTTTGGCCCGAATGTCGAAATGCCAGTGATTGTCGGGTCGGTCATGCTGACCGTCTGGATGATCGTAGGCTTCATATCCGCGCTTCACGGGTTTCAATCCAAAGGCCTGGTGCTGGTGGGCTCGATCTTGGTGCTGGTCGTGTTCAGTCTGGTGCTGTCGCTCATCTTGTTGATGCTTGGGTTTGAACCCATAGGAGTCGGTGATGTTTGATGTCGATGCGGTGCGCCGTGACTTTCCGATCCTGTCGCGGCAGGTGAACAACCGCCCGCTGGTCTATCTGGACAGCGGCGCATCGGCGCAAAAGCCGCAGGTGGTGATCGACGCCATCACGCGGGGCTATTCAAGCGAATACTCCAACGTTCACCGTGGTTTGCACTTCTTGTCCAACCTGGCAACCGACCGGTATGAGGCCGTGCGCGGGACTGTTCAACGGTTCCTGAACGCCGGATCCGAAGACGAGATCCTGTTCACCTCTGGCACCACCGAAGGGATCAACCTGATCGCCTATGGCTGGGCCATGCCGCGCATGGAGGCAGGGGATGAGATCATCCTGTCGGTCATGGAGCACCATGCAAACATCGTTCCCTGGCATTTTCTGCGCGAACGACAGGGTGTCAAACTGATCTGGGTGGACACCGAGGCCGACGGCAGCCTGGACCCGGCCCGCGTGCTGGCGGCGATCACGCCCCGCACGAAGTTGATTGCCGTGACGCATATGTCGAACGTGCTGGGCACCGTGGTGGACATCAAGACGATCACCCAGGGCGCCCACGAACGCGGCATCCCGGTGCTGGCCGATGGCAGTCAGGCCGCCGTGCACATGCCCGTCGATGTGCAGGATCTGGGGGTGGATTTCTATCCCATCACCGGCCACAAGCTGTATGGCCCCTCGGGCTCTGGCGCGATCTATGTCCGCCACGACCGCCAGGCCGAGATGCGCCCGTTTCTGGGCGGCGGCGATATGATCCGCGAAGTCACCCGCGATACGGTCATCTACAACGATCCGCCCCACAAGTTCGAAGCGGGCACCCCCGGCATTGTCCAACAAATCGGCATGGGCACGGCGCTGGAGTATTTGATGGATCTGGGCATGGCCAACATCGCCGCGCATGAGAAAGCGCTGGCGGCTTACGCCCATGATCGGTTGGCGGGGCTGAATTGGCTGACCATTCAGGGCACCGCGCCTGGCAAGGGGGGCATCTTCAGCTTCACCATGAACAACGGCGCCCATGCCCATGATATCTCGACCATTTTGGACAAACGCGGCGTGGCGGTGCGCGCCGGCCAGCATTGCGCCGGACCGCTGATGGAGCATCTGGGCATCAACGCTTCGTGCCGCGCCAGCTTTGCGATGTACAACACCACGGCCGAGGTTGACACGCTGATCGACGCGCTGGAGTTTTGCCACGAGCTGTTTGGATGACCGGCCGCCGGGCGCTTTTGTCGGGCGCAGCCGCGTTCGCATTTGGCGCCAGTTTGCCACGTGTGTCGCGGGCTCAACAAGACGTGCCCGTTGCTGTGATCGGGGCAGGGATTGCCGGCCTGAATGCGGCGCGGACCCTGGTTCGGGCCGGGCACCGCGTGGTGGTGTTTGAAGCGAATGATCGCATCGGTGGCCGCCTGAAGACCAGCCATGTCTGGCCCGATCTTCCCATTGATCTGGGCGCCAGTTGGATCCACGGCATGCGGGGCAATCCGTTGGTGCCCCTGGCGCGTGCCGCCGGGGCGCGTCTGGTGCCTCAAGCAGGCAGTCTGGCGGTCGGTGACCGCACCCGCTTTCCGCACCCGCAACTGGTTCCTTTGATTAGCCGCGCCAGGGAAACGGTCGAACGGGCCCGCGATGCCTGGCAGCATGACGACGCCCCCCTGTCGGAGGTTGTCGCCGCCTATCTGGACGCCACAGTTGCGCCCGGTGACCTGCGTGCCGCGGTGGACGCCTATCTGTCCGCGGAAATAGAGCAGGAATACGCCGCCGACGCACGGGACCTGTCGGCGTGGTGGTTCGATGATGCCGATGCGCTGCGCGGGCCCGACGCGCTGTTGCCGGGCGGCTATGATCGCCTTGCACATCATTTGGGGCGTGGGCTTGATATCCGCTTGAACCAGCCCGTTCGGGCCGTCCTCGATCAACCCCGCGGCGTGCGCTTGCAGCTGTCGTCCGGGCCGGATGTGATCTGTCGTGCGGTGATCGTTACCGCGCCGTTGGGCGTTCTGAAGGCTGGCGACATTCGCTTTGATCCCCCCCTGTCAGGGCGGCATCAACAAGCTATTGATCGGCTGGGCATGGGGCTGCTGAACAAGGTTGTTCTGCGCTTTGAACGCGCCTTTTGGCCACCGGATGTGGACTGGATCGGCTTGATGGGTGAGCGCTTTGATTCCTGGGCCAGCCTGGTGTCGGCCACCGGCGTGCCGGTTCTGATGGGGTTCCAGGCGGGACGGGCCGCTGAACACCTGGAGGCGCTGACCGACGCGCGTGTTGCTGCGCTGGCGCTGCAAGACTTGCGCGCCGTGTTCGGATCCACCGGTCCGGCGCAGGCGCAGGTTACCCGTTGGCGGCAAAATCCCTGGTCGCGCGGCAGTTACAGCACCCTGCCACCCGGCGCCAGTCCGCAAGATCGCGCGGCGTTGGCCCAACCAGATTGGGCCGGGCGATTGATCTTTGCGGGCGAGGCTGCGTCAACCGATCACCCCTCAACGGTTCACGGCGCCTTTGGCAGCGGGGCCCATGCGGCGCAGATGATCCTCTGAAACTCCGCAATTTGCCGTTGCAGGCCCCGCGCCTCGCCGCTATAGACGAAAAGCTTGGACTCATAGCTCAGCTGGATAGAGCGCTGCCCTCCGAAGGCAGATGTCAAGTTTGGCGATGGCTGGTGGTGTTGGAAGAAAGAAGCGACTAAACAACGGTTTGAGCGAATGTCGGGTTCGCACTTCATGCCGACGAAAATCTCGCGTAAGCATGGCGTAAGCAAATCGCGAACGGTATGCACCCGTAGCTCAGCTGGATAGAGCGCTGCCCTCCGAAGGCAGAGGCCAGAGGTTCGAATCCTCTCGGGTGCGCCAAAAAATACTATAAATCAATTACTTATTCTTTCATCCCTTTTGGGGCCGAGTGCTTACGTGGGAGAGTCGCGTAAGCAGTGCAGTCGCGGCAGTAAGCTGAAACTGTACAGTCAACGCATCGAATTTTTAGCCTGGCCTTCTGATCGAAGGCGCATGACTTCAGCTTTCGTGCTTGTATCGCGTTCTTTCATCTCGCCCAGCATCGCATCTAGAAAACTAGAGCTACTGGTTCCGGCAAGCACTGCGGGGGATATGGCGGAGGAGCCCACTTTCGTGTGCACTGTGTGTGCAACGTGTCGTCGTAGAGAGGCAAATTCTGGCAAAGTACGACGTAGTCCAGCGTAGCCACATCTGACGCCAGCAGTTTGGCCAAAGCAGAATATTCATTATAAAAACAATATCTTAAATTGAGCGTCGAACCTATGATGGATGGCGGCGATTGTAGCTTAATTTCAACAGGTTGCGGCGCGTCGTGTGCAGCACATGTTCATGTTTTGATCGCGTAATCTCGCACTGCGTCGTACGCATTTCGGTGCGTCGGCCGATTCTGATTTCCTCGAGGGCTTATGGTGTGCACCGGGGGTGAGCGCTCAATACTGGCTCATGCGCAGGGTATTCGTCCGGTCTGACTGCCCTGCCTGCGTGATAGAGTGGGTGATAGTGTCCACCATCGTTAGTGGACATCTTGGGGTTGGTTATGGGCGGGACGAAGGGACAGAAGAAGCGGGTCTGGTCTGAT
>Ga0316204_10009716_pt1 | contig 12718 bp, 11 predicted proteins | sample 6monrhotite_MG_2_FD_205661 | JGI IMG/M metagenome (GOLD analysis project Ga0316204, IMG submission 205661) | Microbial mat bacterial communities from mineral coupon in-situ incubated in ocean water Damariscotta River, Maine, United States -... | ecosystem: Environmental > Aquatic > Marine >...
GGCGTGCCGCCGAGGCCGCACCTCGCCCCAACACGATGTCGATGGCGTCGCCCTCGAAACGAACCCGCACATGGGTCACGCGGGGTGCTCCCTCCGCACTGTTGACCACCGCATAGGCCGTGTCGTCATAGTCCGCCGCTGCGGATTCGAGTTCATCGAGGGGGACTTGTTGGCTCATGCGACAACCGTAGCCAGTTTCCTTTCGCAGAGCCGGTGCGTGCCGATGGAACCACCACGGTGAGTGGTCGATTCCGGTATCGGGCAACGCGACGCATGTCGACGTTGATGACAATGGTCTTCGTCGCGTTCGCGGCCGGGGCGGTCCTCAGCGCGGCCGATGCCTTCGACGTCTCCGACCAGGTCGATGAAGGTCCCGACCAACTGGCCGTGGCCATCGACGGTCAGGCGTTGGAGGCCGCTCTCGCCACGACCGGCCTCGACACGGCCTGGCGCGCCAGCATCCAGCTGGGCCCGATCGCGCGGGGCATGTCCGTCGACTACGCCGATGAAGATGCTGCGGTCGTGGTTGAACTGCTGGACACGGTTGCCGCCATCGAGCGCACGGAGGACCTCCACGCCGGCGTCGTCGCCGAACTCCGCGATGCGGCCCGCGACCGCGACGCTGCAGTCGACCTGGAGCGACAGCGGTTGATCGAACGCAACCGGGCCGACAGTCATCTCCGGGGAATGCGTGCCCTGCTCGAATCGATCGCAATCGACGTATTCGCCGGGACCGGCGAGTCCGACGACACCCTCCTCGGTGCTGACAACACAGCCCTCATCGGTGTGCAGCGCAACGAACGACTCCGCGGCCACACGCTCGACGAAATGTGGGAGCGGCACGGTCTCGCCACCCAGGCGCTCGCCGACGCTGAAGCGGCCCTCGCTGATGCGATCGCGTCGCGGGAGACCATGGATCGCGTTCACGCCCTGCTGCGCACGGAGGCCAGTGCCCTGGCCCGCACAAAGAACGAGCTCGACAAAGCCGCCCGAGCGCTGCTCCCGGCTGCCGCCGAGGCCTTCTCGCTGGCCCGAGTGCCACGAGCGACCGGACTGACACCGCGGGCGATCGAGGCCTACGTCAATGCCGAACTCACCCTCCAGGAGATCTCACCCCGATGCCGGATCTCGTGGCGGACCATTGCCGCCGTCGGTGGTGTGGAGGGGGCGCACGGAACCTACGGGAACCGGCAACTCCAACTCGATGGCACCCCGAACCAACCGATCATCGGGTTGGCGCTGGACGGGACGAACACCGACAATTTCGGCGATGTCGTCGCGAGCATCGCCGACACCGACGGTGGGCGCTACGACGGAGACTCGGTTCACGATCGTGCCGTGGGGCCGATGCAGTTCATTCCCGAGACCTGGCGTACGTGGCAGCGTGACGGCGATGGCGACGGCACCAGTGACCCGCAGGACCTCGACGACGCCGCCCTCACGGCCGGCGCGTACCTGTGCAACTACGGCAGCCAGCGGGATTGGGAGACGTGGAAGACGGCGGTCTTCGGCTACAACCACTCTGCTGCCTATGTCGCTTCGGTGAAGAGCCGTCACGATCAGATTCGTCGCGTGCGCCTTCCGGAGTTCCCGGAACCGGCCGAAGGCGAAGCGGCTGACCCGCTGACCATCCTGGAACCCTCCGCCCCGTACGGCCACTATGTGCCGATGCCCATTCCTGAGCCGGAGCCCGAGCCAGGAGAGGGCGAGGCGCCGGCGGAGTCAGGCTGACGCCGCGACGGCACGCTCGATCGAGCCGACGATCGCTTCAACGTCGTCGGTATCGGTGCGCCAGTTGGACACCGACAGTCGGATACCGAACTCGCCCTTCCACACGGTGGAGCTCGGGTGACAGACCCCCTCGGCAACCACCGCGGCGAAGACCTCCTTCGTTCGCTCGTCCGCCGATCGGGCCGCTGTCGCGTTGCAGCCGATGATCACCTGATTGATCTCCGCCGCCCTGACCATGACATCGTTGCTGTGGCGAAGGCGGCCGGCGAGCTCGGCGGCGCGGTCGCACGTGCGATCGATCATGTCGGCGACTCCATCACGGCCGAGGGCCCGAATCGCCGCCCAGATCGGTACGCCGCGGGCGCGACGCGATGCTTCGGGTACGAGGTCGACGGGATTGGGGATTCCACCCGGAGGCGGGAGGTAGGCCGCCTGCAGGCCGATGGCCCGGGCCAGCACCTCCGGGCTGCGCACGATCGAGATCCCGCAGTCGTAGGGGACGTTGAGCCACTTGTGGGCATCGCAGGTCCAGGAGTCGGCGCGCTCACTGCCGGCGGCCAGCCCCGAGTGACGATGACCGGCACGAACCCACAACCCGAATGCGCCGTCGATGTGGAACCAGGTGTCGTCGCGGTCGCGCCGGGCGCGGTGAGCATCGATGATGTCGGCGATCTCGCTGATCGGATCGAACCCGCCACCGTTCACGTTGCCCGCCTGCGCATAGACGATCGTCGCGCCGTCGATCGCCTCGAGTGCGGCGGCAAGGGCCGACGGAACCATGCGCCCGCGCTCATCGGTCGGGATTCGAATGGCATTGTCCGCACCGAGTCCGGCGAACCGCAGCGATCGGAAGACGGTCGAGTGCTGCTCGTCACCGACCACGACGTTCACCCGCGGTGCCCCCTGCAGGCCGCGAGCTTCGACGTCATGACCGTGCGCCGTGAGGACAGCGTTGCGCGCCGCCAGCAGGGTCGCGGTGTTTGCTCCCTGAGCGCCGGTCGTGAAGCCGACCGCGCTCTCGGCGGGGAGGTCCAGCAGCTGGAGGACCCAGCGGCCGGCTGCGTGTTCGATCGCCACCGCCGCGGGATACAACTCACCGAACGAGGCGTTCTGATCCCAGGCCGAGACCAGCCAGTCCGCGCCCAATGCCGAGGGAAGCACACCACCGGTGACCAGGGCCAGGTAGCGGCCCGAACCAGTGCCGGCCAGGCCTGGTTCGGCGCACGCGGCGAGCTCGCGCAGAACTTCACCGGGGTCCAGGCCGACCACCGGGAGGTCGGCCGGAAGCGACGCGAGGACCGACGCAGCATCGGCCGGTGCCGTCACCGGGCGATCACCAGTACCCGCCAACCATGACTGGGCGAGTTCGTTCGCCACATCGAGGGCGGGGTTGAAATCGGCATCGAGCATCAGTTCCTCCCGAGGTCGGTGATCAGGTCGCCGGCGGTGCCGGACACGGTCCATCCGTCGACTCCGACGAAGGTCGCGAGATCCTCCAGGGCCGACCGCATCCCGTCGATCACCGCGGCGCGGTCTGTGCCTTGCTCACTGAAGGCACTCAGGACTCGCAACACATTGTCCGTGCGGTCGGTCTTCAGGTCACACCGGCCCGCGATCTCGTCGCCGAGCAGGAATGGCAGCACGTAGTAGCCGTACATCCGCTTCGGCTGGGGCACGTAGATCTCGATCTTGTAGTCGAAGTCGAACAGCCGCTGTGCTCGTTCACGGTGCCAGGTCAGCTGATCGAAGGGAGACAGGAAGGTACACGCGTCGATCTTGCGAGGGCGGGCGGCATCAGGATGGACGAATGCAGGTCGGTCCCAGCCATCGACCGCAACCTCGATCAGTTCGCCATTCTCGATCAACTCCAGGGCTCGTGACCGACCGGCCTTCTTCGGCACCCGGTGGTAGTCGATCAGCTCGGGAAGGGAGAAGACGCCGAGGCTCTTGGCCCCTTTGCGCAGCAACTCGCGGGTGGCGTCGTCTTCGCTGGGGGTCGGCAGGTTGCGGACTCGCTCGGGAACGATGCGGTCGATCACATCGAACTCCTTGACGAAACCGGGCTTGCGACGGATGCCGACCTCGCCGACACGGAACAACCAGTCGAGGGCGAGTGAGCCGACTGAGCGGCTCCCCCACCATTCGCCTTCGCGTGGGCGCGGATCGGCGAGCTCACCGGGCGCCAGTGGGCGCTCGAGAACCTGAGCCCGCACCTCGTCGATGTACGCCTGCTCCCTGGCGGCGAACTCGACCAGGCCTCCCCACGTCTCACCATTGCGAGCCCGGTCCTTCATGAATCGGAGGAGCGGCTCGTCCTCCACCGGAACGAGCGACGCCTCATGGCACCAGGCCTCGATCCACTCATCGTCCCTGTAGGCGATGCGGTCATGCAGATCGGGGTCGTACGGGCCGAGTCGGGAGAACGCCGGCATGTACTGGGTGCGCATCACGACGGGCACAGAGTCGAGCTGGATGTAGTTGAGGCGACCCATCACCCGACGAAGATGCCGCCGATCGACCTTGCCTGTGGGGCGAGCGTCGGTGAACCCCTGTGCGCCGAGGGCGATCCGGCGGGCGGCGGCCGCGCTCACCCTCGGAACCCTCGTGGTCATGAGAGGTGCTCGGCCAACGAGTGCAGGCCCGGCAGCCGCCAATGATCGTGATCGTCGTGGTGATCGAAGGGATCGAGCTGGACCACCGGCAATCCAGCGGCCTCTGCACCGCGCACATCGGCATGCACCGTGTCGCCGACGTAGAGCGTGCGCTCCCTGGCAGTGCCGAGGGCCTCGATCGCTGGATCGAAGATCCGAGGATCGGGCTTCGAGATCCCCACCACCGTCGAGTCCACGATCGCCGCCACCCGGGGCAACGGGCCGTCGTCCAGCTGGCAGATCCCGTGGTCGAGACACTGCTGCACGGCGGTGCCGTTGTTGTTCGTCACGATCGCCACCGGCCGCATCCCGGCGATTCGGGCGAAGCCGGCGATGTTGTCGGACAGGAGATGCCGCCAGACGATCTCGCCCTCGCCCTGTTTGCGCAGTTCACCCCGAGCGACGAGAGCGGCACCGAGATCGTCACCCTCGAGGCCAACGGCGCCGAAGTACGCCCGATCGTAATGCTCCCAGACGTCGGGGTTTGTCTCCCAGACATCGTCGTGGGCGAGCAGTTCGGTCATCGCCCGCACACCGGTGTAGTGGCTCTCGGCGGCATTCTCCGCCGTCAGCACGGCCCGAACGCCGTGGGACAACAGGACCGTGTTCAACACATTGGGGTCTGGCACCACGAACACGCCGCCCATGTCGAAAACAACGGCATCGATTGCATCAGGGGAATACACGTCGGTGAGTAGATCACGCCTCGCCGGCAATCGCCATCCGTACACTCCCCGCAATGCGAACCCGCTTCTCGGGATGGCGGATAGCGGCTTTCGCGACCGTCGTTCTCGGCCTCACAGGCCCCGGCCAAACCCTCGGTGTGAGCGTGTTCATCGATCACTTCGCCGACGATCTCGACCTCTCGAAGAATGCGGTGGCCGGGGGCTACGCCATCGGCACACTCACCGGATCGCTGATGATGCCCGCCGTGGGCAGCTGGATCGACCGCTACGGCGTCCGCCGATCCATGACGACGATCGCCGTGCTCTTCTCCATCGCCCTGGTGGCGATGTCAGGGGTCCAGGGGATCATCAGCCTGACCGCAGGTTTCGTGTTCATCCGGATGCTCGGACAGGGCAGCCTGTCGCTGACCGGCATCGTGTCGGTCTCGCTGTGGTTCGAACAGAAACGTGGCCTTGCCCTCGGCATCGTGTTGACGGCGTCATCGGCACTCATGGCACTCGTACCGGTCGCCCTCACCTTCGTCATCGGCGAATTCGGGTGGCGCCAGGCTTGGCTCTTCGCGGCCGCCACCGTCGCCATGATCGTCATCCCGATCGCCTGGTTCGGGATGATCGACCGTCCATCCGAGGTGGGCCAGCACGTCGACGGCATCACGCCCGAAGCGCATGAGCTCGACATCGACGTCTGGGGGGTCGACCGCTCCACCGCGATGCACACCCGCGCCTTCTGGATCCTCGCCGGGTCGACGGCGGCCGGCTCCATGCTCGTCACCGGCGTGAATTTCCACCAGATCTCACTACTCGGCGAATCGGGCTTCTCCGAAACCGAAGCCGCGATCATGTTCCTGCCCCAGGTGCTCGGCACGTCGTTCGGCTCACCGCTCTCGGGCCTGATCCTCGACCGCGTCGGCAGCCGCTACGGACCCGCGATCAGTCTGGTGTTACTGTCGCTCGTGCTCCTGCTCGCCGGCAGCGTGTCTTCGACCGGTGCCGTCATCGGCTATGCCTGCGTCCTCGGGTTCTACAGCGGCGTGACCCGCACCCTCGGCTCGGCGCTCGTACCCGGATGGTTCGGCACCAAGCACATCGGCTCGATCCAGGGCGCCATGACGTTCATGGGCGTGCTCGCGTCTGCAGCCGGCCCGATCGCCCTCGCGCTCACCGAATCGGTGACGGGCAGCTTCCGCACCGCGGCACTGGTCTGGTGTGGTGTGCCACTCGTCGGCGCCGCCATTGCCGCGCGAAACCGGCTCCCCACGTTCAGCAGGGAGCCGGTCGCTACGGTCGTGCAATAAAGCACACTGGGGACAGACCCCAGTGTGCTTTATTCAGGTTCCGGTCCAGTTGGGTTCACGCTTCTCGGCGAACGACAGCGGGCCTTCCTTGGCGTCATTGGAACGGAAGACCGACGCCTGCAACGGCTTCTGCATCTCCCACAGCGCTGCTTCGTCGTAGCCCTGGGCTGCAGCCTTGACGATCTGCTTCGAGGCGGCGACGGCAAGTGGTGCATTCTTGGCGACGCGCTCCGCCAGCGCGATCGCGGCGTCGACCGCGCCACCGACTGGTGTGATCTGAGCCAGCATCCCTGCCTCCATGGCTTCCTCGGCGGTGATGTTGTCACCGGTGATCGCCATCTCCATCGCCTTCGAGTAGCCGACCCGGCTCGGCAGCCGCATCAGGCCACCACCGGCGGCGAAGAGACCCACCTTCACCTCACGGATGCCGAACTTGGCGCCCTCCGCCGCGACCAGCAGGTCACAGGAGAGGGCGAGTTCGCAACCGCCGGCGATGGCGAAGCCTTCGATCGCCCCGATCAGCGGCTTCTCGGCGCCGGCCTGGATGAACTCCATCATCGGGCCGATGTCCTCACCACGCGAGAAAGCCTTGAGGTCCATGCCCGAACAGAATCCCTTGCCGTTGCCCGTGAGCACACCAGCGGTGAGTCCGGGATCGGCGTTGAGCTCCTGCACGGCGTTCCACAGACCATGGGACAGGTCACCATTGATGGCGTTCATCGCCTCGGGCCGGTTCAGCGTGATGATCATCACGCGGTCCCGGCGTTCTACGAGTACCGCTTCGTCGCTCATTTCGGTGGCATCCGGATGCCGCCGTCGAGACGGATCGTCTCGCCGTTCATGTACGGGTTGGTGATGCACTCCATCACCCCGAACGCCAGCTCCTCGCCGGACCCGAGACGTTTGGGGAACAGGACTGACTGGCCGAGATGAGCCTTGAAGGCATCCGACTGCTCGCCCTCGCCGTAGATCGGCGTGTCGATCAAGCCGGGAGCGATCGTGTTGACACGAATGCCCACGGCGCTGAGGTCACGGGCGATCGGCAACGTCATGCCGACGATGCCGCCCTTCGATGCCGAGTAGGCGCACTGGCCGATCTGACCGTCGAATGCGGCGGCCGAGGCCATGTTCACGATCGCACCACGGGCGCCATCGTCGTCAACCGGATCGGTCTTGGCCATCGCTCCCGCCGCTCGACTGAGCATGTTGAACGAACCGATCAGGTTCACGCGCAACACGAACTCGAACTTGTCGAGGGGGAAGGGCTCATTGTTGCGGTCGATGGTGCGACCGGCGTAGCCAAGACCAGCGGAGTTGACGAGCGCACGAAGCGGACCCATCTCCGACGCGGCAGCGACGGCGGCATCGGCGTCCTCAGTGGACGAGACGTCGCACTTGACGAAGAGTCCGCCGAGCTCGGAAGCCACGGCCTGACCCTTCTCCTCGTTGAGGTCGGCGATCACGACACGGCTACCGGCGGCGGCGAGCTGTCGAGCGCTCGCCTCGCCGATACCGGACGCACCGCCGGTGACGATGGAGGAGCTTCCCTCCAGGTTCATACGTGGCATCAGGAATCGACCCTTTCGATGATCGTTGCGTTGGCGAGACCGCCGCCTTCACACATTGCCTGGAAGCCGTAGCGGCCGCCAGTTCGCTCGAGCTCGTTGACCAGGGTGGTCATGAGCTTGGCACCCGAGCAGCCGAGGGGATGACCCAGGGCGATGGCACCACCGTTGACGTTGACCTTGTCGAGATCGGCGCCGGTCTCCTTCTGCCAGGCCAGCACCACCGAAGCGAACGCCTCGTTGATCTCGAAGAGGTCGATGTCTTCGATCTCGATGTCGGTCTTGGCCATGATCTTCTCGGTGACCGGGATCGGGCCCTTCAGCATGGTGACGGGATCGGTGCCGGCGAGGGCGAAGTTCTTGAACTTGGCGCGGGGCTTGAGACCGAGCTCGGCCGCCTTCTCGGCGCTCATGATCAGCACGGCGGCGGCGCCGTCGGAGATCTGCGACGAGTTACCGGCGGTGATCTTGCCGTCCTCGGCGAATGCCGGCTTCAGGTTCGACAGCGTCTCGGCGGTGGTGTCGGGGCGGATGCCCTCGTCCTTGGTGAACATCTCGGTCTCACCGTCCATGTCGACGGGAACGGCGACGATCTCGTTGTCGAAGCGGCCTTCAGCGGTGGCCTGGGCGGCACGCTGCTGGCTCTGGGCGGCGAACGCGTCGAGGTCTTCGCGGGTGATGCCGTACTCGTCGGCGATCATGTCGGCACCGATGCCCTGGGCGGGCAGACCGGTGTCCGCGTAGCGCTCGAAGACCTTGGGGCCCATCGGCATGCCGAGCTCGCCACCGGCGGCGGACGAACCCATCGGGGTACGCGTCATCGACTCGACACCGAGGGCGACGACCACGTCGTAGGCGCCGGCCATGACGCCCTGGGCGGCGAAGTGGATGGCCTGCTGGCTGGAACCGCACTGGCGGTCGACGGTGGTGGCGGGAACCGACTCGGGCCACCCGGCGGCCAGGACCGCATTGCGGCCGATGTTGAATGCCTGCTCACCGATCTGGGAGACACAACCGGTGACGACGTCGTCCACGAGTGACGGGTCGAGGTTGTTGCGTTCTTCGATCGCCTTCAGGACATGAGCGCCGAGGTCGGCGGGATGCCAGTCCTTCAGCTTTCCGTTGCGGCGGCCGGCCGGGGTCCGGACGACATCGACGATGACTGCTTCGTGCATGTGGGTCTCTCTTATCTCTGTGGGGAGTGCTTGGTGTCGAGGGTGGTCGCCGGGGTCGCGGCGAGGGCGAGATCGATGTTGGCATCGAGTCGCTCGAGCAGCTCGGCGAGCCGTTGTCGGTCGTCGCGGCCGATACCACGGCGGAGCTCGCCCCGCAGCGCTCGATCGACGTCGTAGAACCGGTCGACGAGGGTGCGGCCGGCGTCGGTGGCGGCGACGAGCCAGACGCGCCGATCGCCGGGGTCGGGGCGACGCTCGAGGAGGCCGCGAGCCTCCAGCTGATCGATCATGGTGCCGGTGGCGGCACGACCGATACCGATCATCTCGGCCAGCGCGGTCTGGGTGCTGTCGCCGAAGTCGACCACGAAGGCCAGCAGGCTCGCCTGGTTCAGGTTCAGATCGAGCGACTCGATTCGAGTGTTGAAGACCGTGTTCAACCGCCGAGCGGTGCCGATGATCGCGATCTCGAAGCGGCGCCACGACGGCGTCTCGGGCAGCGGGAGCGGTGAGGCGGCGGTCATGGTCAGTTGTATGGTCCCATACAGTCTGCTGACCGACAATAAGGGCACCCATGACATTCGTCACAGGCGCACAAGGGCCCCTCGACTCGTCGCTGCCGTGACCGCAGACGCTCGAGCCATACGATGAGAGAAGGATGCCGACCGACGATCCGCACTTCGACGACTCCCGACTGCGGTCCGTGTATGACGATTTCGCCAGTTCCTACTGGATGGAGTCGATCATCTCCGATCGGCTCGCCCGTGCGGCGGTGTTGCGCCGCTGGCTGATGGCGAAAGCCCGAGGTCGCGTGCTCGATGTCGCCTGCGGACAAGGCGAGAACTTCCCACACCTCACCGGGGCCGACACCATCGTCGCGATCGACCTGAGCCCGCGCATGATCGAGCGCGCCGCACGGCGAGCGTCCGAGATTGCGGCGCCGGTCGAGACGAAGGTGATGAGTGCCATGGCACTCGACTTCCCTGACGGGAGCTTCGACACCATGGTCTCCGCGCTCTCGACGTGCACCTACCCCGATGCCGACGCCGCGCTGCGCGAGATGGCGCGCGTCGTGAAGCCGGACGGCGAGATCCTCCTGCTCGAACACGGGCGCAGCTCGGCAAAGTGGCTCGCCGAGCTCCAGGATCGCCGCGCGGAAAGCCACTACCGCAAGGCGGGATGTCGCTGGAATCAGGAGGTCGAAGACCTCGTCACGGCCGCCGGCCTCGAGATCATCGAGGTCCGGCGAAAGACCCTGGGTGTCTTCGTCGCCATGCGTACGAGGGTGCCCCGGTAGGGCTCGTTCGCCGCGCAGCCGCCGTATCCCCCACACAACCCGACATCCATTCACCGTCCGTTGGATCTAGGATCGTGCGGAATCAGAGACCACAGTGGGCTCTGAAGTTGAGCAAGGAGTCCCGCGAATGGCTACGGGCACAGTGAAGTTCTTCAACAACGAGAAGGGGTACGGATTCATCTCCCGCACCGACGGCGACGATGTCTTCGTGCACTTCTCCAACATCGAGGGCAGCGGTTTCAAGACCCTCGAGGAAGGCCAGAACGTCGAGTTCGAGGTCGGCCCGGGCCGCAAGGGCGACGAGGCCCTGTCGGTTCGCGTCGTTTGACGGATCGCACCCGAGTTCGGCTGATGGTCGAACCCAGACTCTGACCCGAGCCCGCCCGCAAGGGCGGGCTCTCGTCGTCTCCGCGACGATCGTCAGACGATGAGGTTCACCATGCGACCTGGCACCACGATCGTCTTGCGGAGGTCTTTGCCGTCGACATGGACGGCCACGTTCTCATCGGCGAGCGCCGCCGCGACGACGGTGGCTTCGTCGGCATCGGCGGGGACCGTGACCCGACCGCGCACCTTGCCGTTGACCTGAACGGGCATCTCGATCTGATCGTCGACGAGCATCGCGGGGTCGGCCACGGGGAACGAGGCGCGGATGACCGTGCCCTCGCCACCCAACATCGCCCACAACTCTTCGGCCACGTGGGGAACGAGCGGTGACAACATCTTCACCAGCGCCTCGGCCACGACTCGAGGTGTGGGCCCGTCGATCTTGGTGAGCTCATTGTTGAGTTCGGTGATCTTGGCGATCGCGGTGTTGAAGCGCAGATGGTCCATGTCGGCACGGACCCCGTCGATGGTCCGGTGCAGCACCCGAGCCAGCGCCTCGGGTGGCGCCCCGTCGGCGACGGTCAGCGCACCGGTGTCCTCGTCGACCATGTTTCGCCAGACACGCTGGAGCAGCCGCATCGACCCCACCACCGAGCGGGTCTCCCACGGGCGATCCTGATCGATCGGGCCCATCGACATCTCGTAGAGGCGGAGCGTGTCGGCGCCGTAGGCCTCGTACATGTCATCGGGCGTGACCGCGTTCTTCAACGACTTGCCCATCTTGCCGAAGCTTCGAGACACTGGTTCGCCGTCGTGGGTGAAGCCGGACTGCGGGTCGCCCTCGACCTCTTCGGCCTCGACATAGATGCCTCGCTCGTCCTGGAAGGCGGCGGCCTGGATGTAGCCCTGGTTGATGAGGCGCTTGAACGGCTCGAGGGTGCTCACCACGCCCAGGTCGAAGAGCACCTTGTGCCAGAACCGGCTGTAGAGCAGGTGTAGCACCGCGTGCTCAGCACCGCCGACATAGAGATCGACACCTCCGGTGTTCGGATCGTCCCCACCCATCCAGTACCGCTCGGCGGTGGGGTCGGCGACGACGTCGTCGCTCACCGGGTCGATGTATCGCAGGTAGTACCAGCAGGAACCGGCCCACTGCGGCATCACGTTGAGATCGCGGCGGTACGACTTCAGGCCATCACCGAAATCGAGATCAACGGTGGCCCAGTCAGCGGCGCGACCCAGGGGCGGCTCGGGGTCTGAGTCCTCGGCGAGTTCACGCGGCGCCCAGTCGATCAATCCGGGGAGGTTCACCGGCAGATCCTCATCGGGGACCGCGATGGGGTTGCCGTCCTCGTCGAACACGATCGGGATCGGTTCGCCCCAGTAGCGCTGGCGGGCGAACAACCAGTCGCGCAACTTCGTGGTGACGGTGCCTTCCCCGGCACCGATCTTCTCGAGATGCTCGATCATCGCCGCCTTGGCCGCGTCGATACCCATGCCATCGAGGAACCCGGAGTTGATGGCCGGCCCCTCGCCGATGTAGGCCCCATCGCCGGGAACACTGCCGTCGAAGTCGGCGGGCGGCTCGACAGTGCGGATGATGTCGAGATCGAACGCCTCGGCGAATTCCCAGTCGCGTTCGTCCTGCCCCGGCACCGCCATGATGGCGCCGGTGCCGTAGCCCATCAGCACATAGTCGGCGACGAAGATCGGGATCGATTCGTCATTGACGGGGTTGATCGCGTAGCTGCCGATGAAGACGCCGGTCTTCGTCTTGGTGTCCTGGCGGTCGATGTCGCTCTTTTGGGCCGTGGCTTCCCGGTAGGCGGCGACCGCTGCGGCCGGCGTCGTCGCGCCGCCGGTCCACCCATCCTTGGTGCCCTCAGGCCACGCGTCGGCGACGAGCGCATCGACCAACTCATGCTCAGGCGCCAACACCATGTAGGTGGCACCGAACAGGGTGTCGGGTCGGGTCGTGAATACGCGGATGGGTT
>Ga0316204_10009717_pt1 | contig 12717 bp, 11 predicted proteins | sample 6monrhotite_MG_2_FD_205661 | JGI IMG/M metagenome (GOLD analysis project Ga0316204, IMG submission 205661) | Microbial mat bacterial communities from mineral coupon in-situ incubated in ocean water Damariscotta River, Maine, United States -... | ecosystem: Environmental > Aquatic > Marine >...
TCAGGATTATTTGTGTCTCACCATCATAAATTTTAAACACAGTATTTTGAATAATAATTTTATGCCCTAAATCAACGAAGGCGTTTAAAAACACAATCGTTATAAAAGGAAAGAAACCTGCTATTTTTGTTAATTTATCCATTTGCCTGCTCTCGTTTTGTCTAATCATTGAAGTTACATGAATACTAGCCATTCGAATTAATTAAAGCTACTTATATGGCATAAGTTATATAATATAAGCTAATAGGTAGCGTAATACGATACTTTTAGTCGGCTATCTATTACTTACTGAATTATCCGCTCAAACTACATTCATTGCGTTGCGCTAATAGACTGATTCGAATTGACTATTTTTAAGAAAGTATTGAGTTTGTTCTATGACATGTTGTCGTCTCATGATCATGGTATGTGTATAAGGAACGACTAAAAAATCTAACATACCTTCAACTCGTGCACGCTTTAGCGAAACTTTTCCATCATCTTTTCCAGGGATGATGCAGGAGAGAAGTGGGTTAATACTTTTATTACCGGTAATCACCCCGACAGGGTAATCGACGGGGCCTAACTGTTGGGGTAACGATGTTGATGTTGTACCAAGCTGTTGTCCTGCCGGGCCGTTAATAAGTTTAAATCCGGATACATTTTTAAGTTTATCGACAACTTCGCTGCCTTGATTGGGTGGGCCTAACATCACCACGTTGCCTAAGTTCTCTATTGTGTGATGTTGTAAATAGTAGCGCAATAAAATTCCGCCCATTGAATGGGTGACGAAATGTAGTTTTGAGTTAGATTGTGTTTTGCATGCATTAATTATTGGTGCAATATAACTGGCTACTAATGACTCTATCGAAAAATGTTGTGAAGGATAATTTACATTTACCACCGTATAACCAGAGCCAATGAGTGATTGTTCCATTTTTGAAAATGAGCGATGTGTTCTATTTAAACCATGTAATAAAATGACAGTGTCTTGGTGTTGCATACTCTTCTCCGTAAAAATTATAATTAAGGAGGCCAAGGATTATATCCTTGGCCTTTTGATCTGCTTTAGCCTTCCCATTGTTTAAAATTGGTTTTCCACGTTGAGAAACGTTGATGTAAAGCATTACCTTTCGCTTCGATGATTGAAGCTACTACAATAGTGATAACTCCCATAACGGCCATACTTGCCCAGCTACCTAAATTAAAGTGATGTACTAGCTCATAAAATTGCTGCGCTATACCTATTAACATCAGGATAAAACCATTGATGAAAAAGCCGCGTTGTTTATTTTTGTAACCTAGGATTAATAATGCTACGCCGGCTGCTATACATGTTATCGCAGCGATGACACCTGCGTTGAATAACATATTAATACTCATCCCCATTACAACCATTAATGCTGCTATCCAACGATACGTGGCTGCATTGTTATCATGACGTTGCGCAATGTCATAAACCATGATGGCTGAAACAATTGTTGATAGTGGTAATACCAGGGCATCGATTGACCAATTTGTTTCCGTTAATGTAGACACTAATAACGGTGCGGTAGCGATAGCAGGAAAAAGTGATAAGCCATCTAACATCTTTTTCAAACGCGAACCCTTTTCAAAGAACGTGGCCGATTGACGGAAGATAAAATATATTGTAATTGTCATGACGGTTAACAAGAACATATCAGCTGAATACAACCACAAGGTTCTACCCATTAAGATAGCTAAGGGGAGGGCTTGCAAACCTAATGCAATAATTCCTTCTTGTGTTTTTGCTGCAATGTGTTGTTGTGAAGATTTTCGAGCAAAGATGATTGTCATAACAGTCAATGCTAATACTACTAACCCCACCATCATTGGATCTCGTATCGGTAATAATAATGCAGCATTACTGATTAAAAACAAGAAACTTAAACGTTTTGACATACTGCGGGCTAAGACGGTAAAGCCAAGTAAAGTCACCGGTAATAAAATTAATAATGCTCCGCCACTGGTCATCATAGCTGTTTGCATACTATCGACAGTCCATGCAACATAGTTTGGATATTGACTTAGATTAATAGAACCCGCTTGTGAAAATATAAAGGCCCCTAAAATCGCAAAGTTTGCGGGCACTGAAACTAAGGCCAGTGTTAATAATAACCGCGCACCTTTACTTTCTTTTAGCCAGTGGCCACTGGCCAGTCCAATTGCCGCAAGCGCGCCTGTATGGCCAAGCATTAATAAATAACGGAATACATCATTGCCATTATCCCAGCCTTTAATTAAAAAACTGTACATGGCAATTAATAATGCGCCTGTTCCTATGATGCGTAATAACCCGGGTAACTTTTTCATAAAATCAAACTCTGAAGTTTTCATTATTTCTTCGTTTTCATTTAAAGCCGTATGCTCTATATGCGTATTCATTTTGTAGACTCCTGATTATCTTTTAGTAAGTCATCTAACGCATGACGTAAATCATCATCTTGCTCTTGTTGAACAAATTCCTGTTCAAGGGTATCGATATTTGGTTGAGCATCAAGTGTCATTTCGGTTTGTTGCAGTTTAATTTCCCAACGGTCAAAGGTGTCACACAACATCGAAGTTGAATCCTCATTTGTATCTTGTGTCACCTTTAGGGTTGCGCAACTGGATTGACGTGCACGCATTAAGTCATGTTTTTGTTTAAGTTCTCGAGCACGGTTTTCTGCTGCATTGATATCTTGAGATAGTTTTTCAGCTGTCTGTTGGTATTGATTGAAGGATGCTTCGAGTTGAGTAATTTGTTGTTCACATTGACGTGCACGACTTACACACGATAGGGCTTTTTGTTCATTGTCATTTGCGCATTCAATAGCACGTGTTTGCCAACGTTTCATATCGGTTTGACGTTGAATGATTTTATTTTCTAATTGTGATGCCTCATTGCGTACACGGTCGAGTCGAACTTTGGCTTCAACAATTTTTTTCTTTAAATCAGTGATACTCGCTTTAATAACTGCGTCATGATTTTCGATTTCCCCGACGACTTGATCAAGTTGTGCTGCAATGGTGGTGCTTAGACGTTTGAAAATTGACATGGTGGTTTCCTCTGGTTGTTTGTTTGAGGAAGTGTGGGGTATAGATGCAAATAAATAAACTCTAGTGGAAAAAGGAGAGAATAGATGGTATATAGGTATATTAATACGCTACTTTATCTAGTTGGAGAGCATTATGGCGCAGACAGCCGCACTCATTGCCACCTTAAAACAGGCTCTAAAGTCTCATAACCTAACTTATGCTGACGTAGGTGAGGCATTGGATATGAGTGAAGCTAACATCAAACGGCAGTTTGCATCGAAGCGCTTCACGCTTGAACGACTTGAGGATATTTGCCAGATAATGCAAATGGAGTTATCCGATTTATTTCAGCTTTATGAAGATTCTCGGCAACGTATTACTCAGTTAACCTATGAGCAGGAACAGAAGCTTGTAGCTGATGTAAAGTTATTGCTGGTGGCGGTGAGTGTGCGAAATCGTTTAAGTTTCTCAGATATTCTGACTCAATATCATTTAACTGAAGCGGAGTGTGTCCAGGCGCTTGCACAGTTAGATAGATTGAAAATTATCGATTTATTACCAAACAACAGAATTAAGCTACGTATTTCCGAAGATTTTCGTTGGCTATCGGATGGACCGATTGAACACTTTTTTGCATCACAGCTACAAGGGAATTTTTTAGCTTCTAGGTTTACTGGGGAATTGGAGCAACGTTTGTTTTTGTATGGATTATTGAGTGATGCATCGTTACAGCAGTTGATGAGTAAAATGCAGATTCTTGCTAAAGAGTTTACTGAGCTGTTGCGCCATGATGTTAAGTTACCGTTAGACAAACGGCATTCGGTTGGATTTATGCTTGCGATGCGACCTTGGGATGCTGAAATATTTAAGCCTCTAACACGTCTCTAGTAATGGCCTACAAATTGAAAATATCCTTTGATTCGGCTATTTGTTTGTAACAACCTTATTTCGTCCTGTTTCTTTGGCTTCATAAACAGCTTTATCTGCTCTGATAAATAAAGCATCTATATCTTCTTTTTGAGAAAGCTCTGCAACACCAATGCTTGATGTGATAGTAAGTTTCTCTGGTTTACAGTTTTCGATGGCTTCTCTTAACTTCTCAGCCTTTTGTGAGGCGTTTTCTAAATCACAATTAGTGAGAAGCATTATAAATTCTTCCCCACCATAGCGAGCGGCAATATCTTCAGTTCTGCAATGGTCTTTTAAAACTTTTGATACTTCTTGAAGAACAATATCTCCTACACTATGGCCATGTGTATCATTTACATTTTTAAAATGATCCAAATCAATCACTAATAGTGATAGGGCAACCTTGTGCCGGTGAGCATTACTTATATACTTTGGGCCTAAATCATAGAGGCTGTGACGATTATATAAGCCGGTTAAATGATCTGTTAGTGCCAATTGCATTAATTGTTGTTGTTGCTGTCTTACTTGCTTAAGAATTCGGTGGTTTGATATAAGGTTAGAAGCACGTACTAGTAGTTCGTCACTATCGTATGGTTTCAAGATGAAATCATTCGCGCCATTTCTAAGAAATGAGGTGCGTTTCTTTTGGTCTGATTCTCCTGAAACCACAAGTATAGGAGTGGTAGCTTTACTATTACCATCATAGTTTCTTATATATGAGATTACATCATCACCAGTTTCATTATTATTTAAATAATAATCAGTTATTACAAGATCAAAATCTTTATCATTAAATGCAGACTTCATTTCATCTAGATGATGTACATGGTGAATTGTACTTTTATGTTGTTTGAATAAGGAAATAACTAAATCAGCAATACTTTGAGAATCTTCTATAAACAGAACATCTGCTTCAAGTTCGAGTACGTGTGTATTTAATAATTGTATTATGGTTTCTTGTATTTTTAAAATATTGTCTTTATTTAAAACATGTTTGTATCCAGCGCTGGATGCTTCAAATTTTACTTTTTCAACATCCTGAGAAGTAATCAATATAGTTTGTGCATCATTTAAATCATGTTGTACCCCCAACCTTTGTAAGAAAACCTCACCAGACAGATCTTTTAATGTTCTGGATACCAGTATAAATGTGTACTCATTATGTTTTGCTTCTAATGCCTCTTTAGCAGAAGAAAAAATAGTACATTCAACTCCTGCGCTGCTCATAATTTATTCCAGTACATTCTGGAAGAGCCTGGTAGATTCAACGATTAGTGCACTTTGTTTCATATATTTAGTATCGGCATGAATAGTTTGTTTATTAGAAATATTTCGATTTATACGATTAAGTATAGACAAGCTGAGAACCGAATGAAGTTGTTTGCTACTGTATTTAGTATTAATAGAATCAATAGGTTATAAATTGATTGTTATTGACCGGTTATTTAATAATAAAATATTAAATGTGAGGTTATTCCGTATTTGGGTATATTTGGTTACAAGTGTGTTTCGAGATATTAATTATTTTGCTACTCGAAATTTTTCTATTCGTTTTTGCATGTTTGGATGAGTTGAGAAGTAATCTGTTAAATTTTTTCCATCGATGTTCTTTTTCTTTTCTTCTATAGCTTCTTTAAGGCAGTTATTATGTTTTGTGTCTTCTTTTGAATCTTCCATACAATCATCGTAGCTATTTGAATAACTTGCTTCGAGTTTTTCCATTATTGTAACAAAGTGGATAGGGTTAATATTATGCTTAAGCATATAATTTAAAGAGAAACTATCGGCTTCAGATTCCATTTTTTGTGAATACCCTGACTCAACTAACATTAGAGGAATAGCGCTTACAATCGAACTGCTGGTAGAAACATCGCCACTAACAACCATTACAAACATGGCTAAACTAAATTGTTGAATCGTTGAGCGTAGACTATGGTGGTGTTTAACATGGCCGGCTTCGTGAAGCATAATAGCAGCAATTTCAAGATTATTTTCTGCAAGGTTTATAAGCTCATCAGTAAAAACAATTGTTCCATTGGGCAATGCGAAAGCATTTGCTTGTATTGGCCCACCAAGTCTAAACTCAAGTTTGTAATGGCCACTTTCTTCTACATCTTCTAAAAGCTGACTAAATAATAAACGTAACTCATTTTGTTTTTTATTGGATAATTTTGTTTCTTCAAACCAATTTTTATCCATTATTTCTAGAACACCTTGGCCCATGTATTGAGAGGCCTCGGTAGGGAGCATGTTGGCAATTTCTTTACTGAAATGAGGGATGCCATATTGAATAAGCACCCAGCCGAATAAAATAACAACGCTAACGGATGCTATAACTGCTGTTTTAGCTGATTCTAAACCATGTAATACTCCATTGAGGAAGGATGGCTTAAAGGTAGCAACAAGTTTATCAATAGCGTCATTGTCTGTTGTTTCAAACAAAGAGCCATCAGGGAAATTTAAATAGCGAGGGGTGTTTGCAAGGCGTGACGAAATTTTTATAGAACTAATATGAATTTCATCAGCACCCGTATCCGAAATACGAATGTTTCCTTGATCATCGTATTGCAAAGTACTCTTTTTTTTATCTGATGTTTTGCCATCAAAATAAAATCCGCTAATCATCTGATTTAAAAACCAAGATCCATGTCGAACATCTCACCAATTTCTTCGCCTAATGCAGACTGGTGTTCAGCTTGAGTTGATACAAACTGACCTAGGTCGCCGGCTACTAGTACAGACATAACAGATGCTTTATATCGGGCTGTGCGAACTTTAGCCCAAGGCATCATTAGCCCAAGGGTAAACATAATTGCTAATGTATTAGTGAGATAAAGAAGCATCATTGCGCCTACTTTTAATTCTGCCTGTACTTTATGCTCTTGAATGACTAAGTTACCATATATGAGGTTTGTGCGCTTTGTTTGGAAGTAGGCAAACATCCATAAATAAACAGGTAATGCAAATACGATTATCACTACGGGAATAAATACTCCCATTGCATCAGGTGCTTCTGACGAAGACATCATTGGAATAAGCACGGCGACTATAATACCTAGACCAGCAAACATGAGCATAGTCAAACCATATCCTTTTGCATACATGCCAAAATAGTTTTTAAGTGTTGCGGTTAAACTAAAATTAGCTCCACCAAACTTACTATGCTCGGCCTTAAAAAGAGTAATCATATATTCCCACCATGGAAACATTAAGAATATAGACAAAAGTAGAACCATAACGATAATTGATAAAATTAAATTTTCCTGTGGGTTTTCAGTGGCTATACTTTGCATTTGAGCAGCAACTATCAAATATGCCCCAATAAAAATAACAGGAATAATAAATACCTTGTATGCTTGCTTGAAGTCTTTATCAAAGTTAAAGCGTACGTTACGGTATACAGAGTTTCTTAATCGAAATGCCATCGACATAACAACAAATGCAGGTACGAGTAACATGATGATACCTAAAATAATTATTGTCATTTGTACGCTCACGAATGATGAAGCGTAGTACGCCATAAAAATAGCAAAGGCGATAATTCGTCCTTTAAGGATTTGAATAGGTCTGGCAGTGTACCTAAAAGAAGCTCCATCGAGATATGTATTGCTATAAAAATATTGATTGGTTCTAACTTTAGCCCAAGCGGAATAAATGCCTAAAGTTAAGATAGTGAGTGCAACATTAACAATCCAAATTGAAAAATATTCACTTGCTTTGCCGGTAAAGTCAAAGTTTTCAGTTACGTTGGTTGTATCTATAGCGGAGTCATCATATCCCATTTTAGCGCCTCATTATTATAGTTATTGCTGTAATTTAGGGGTGACTTAAGAATAAAAGTCTTCTATATGAAAGTCCACACTTATACTAATTTTACTAGAATATAAGAGGATGCTGTTTAAGTTATCTGAGTAAAGTTAGAGATAAGGTTATTGTTTAACCGGTTTTTTTTGAAGTTTACGTTGTAAAGTTCGACGATGCATATCGAGTGCTCTTGCTGCTGCTGAAATATTACCATCATGTTCTTGTAATACTTTTTGCAAATGTTCCCATTCGAGCCTTTTTACTGACATAGGATTTTCTGCGAGCTGCATTTCTATATTACCTTCTGATTTACCAAAGCCTTCGATTATATCGTTAACTTCTGCTGGTTTTGTAAGGTAGTGTTTTGCACCTAATTTAATGGCTTCAACAGCGGTAGCGATGCTGGCATAACCGGTAAGTACGACAATTTTTATATTTGGATGATAGTTAATTATTTTACTAACAGCCTCGAGACCAGACTCTTGACCGATACGTAAATCGATTACGGCATATTCTAATAGCTGCTGTTCTGCATGTTTACATGCTTCAATAATTGAATGAGAGATAAAGACTTCAAATTGATGACGCTGTAATGTTCTTGATAAAACTTCACAGAAGCTTTCATCATCATCTATCAATAATAACTTTTTAATAGCTTGATCTTTCATATTTAAAATATATTAAACCGCTAGTGGTAATGTGATTGTTGTTAGGGTGCCTTTCTCAACAATATTGGTTTGAGATATTTTACCATCTCTTCGTCGTATAGCCGCATGTGCTAAATATAAACCTAAACCAAGCCCAAGTTCTTTATCGCTGTATGGCTGATGTCCAATTTTTTCCTGTGCTTCTTTCGATAAACCAGGCCCTTTGTCTGCAATTAATATTAAAATGTCATTATGGTTAACACTTATATTTATATCGACAAAATCGGGTGAAACTTCAATCGAATTTTCTATTATATTAATGAGAGATAGAGTTAATGTTCTATCCGTCGTAATTTTATTAGTTCCTACATCTCTGTATTTTAAGTGTAAGGTTGCAGCAGGGTGAATGTCACGAAGTTCGTCAATAACTTGGTCGAAATAGTCACTGATAGTTTGTTTCCTGGTATCAAATAAATCTGAAGAGGCTCCAACCGATGCAGATAAATCTCTTAGAGAAAGTTTACAGCGAGAGATTTGTTTTTTTAGATTAACAAGATCAGATGTAACAGATTCATTCTGTCCTTTGAGTTCTTGCGATAACTCATCTATTAATAATGACATCGTACCAAGTGGTGTACCCAATTCATGAGCAGTACTCGCAGCTAAGGTTCCCAGTATTACAAGTTGCTCATCACGTATAGAATTTTCGCGTGCAATGCCTAATTGCTTTTGTTGACGGCGTAAAGTATTACCCATGCCATAAACATAGTAAGTTATAAGTCCCGCATTCAGAATAAAAGCCATCCACATCCCGGTTAAATGCAGATTGTATTCACTTGATGCTCCATGATCATGCATATTATGTCCCATTGGCAAGGGCATATAATTAAACATTAAAAGGCTGTAGCAAAAAACAGACAAAGCAGCGAGTAACCATGCGTAACGAACAGGTAAAATGGTAACCGTTATCGTAAGAGGGAATAAAAATAACATCACAAATGGATTTGTTGCTCCCCCCGTAAAATACAATAACAAAGCAAGTGCTAAAACATCGATAGCCAAATGGATGAAGATTTCATTCTCAGTGACTACTTTAGTTTGACGTAATCGAAGCCATACAAAAATATTAAAAAATGTAATTAGTAAAATAACAAACGCTATTTCACTTAAGGGTAGCTGAATATCAAGAGTATATTGGGTAAGAATGACCGCTACAAATTGACCTAATATGGCCAAATTACGTAAACGAAATAGACGTTGCAAATGGATGCTGTTGGTTGTTCTTAACATGGGGGACTCAAGCTTTTGATTGAAGAACGCTATACCTTATATAGGGAATTCTAGCATATCTACAGCTCTATTGGGTGCGACAATTTGTCACGCGACACTATGCCACATTCCCAATGCCGAGCTAAAGACTTATTGTCTCTTTCGTACTGACGTACATCCCTCTTGAGTGAAGTAAATTAATACGTCCCCCCACGTTATTAATTTACTTCACTTTTTTTATTTAGATTACTCTTGTGAAAACCTGTGACGCTACTTGGCTTTTATTTAATAATCCTAAAAAATAAAATAGTGTGGCAATTTGTCGCGCGACACTATGCCACATTCCCAATGCCGAGCTAAAGATTTATTGTCTCTTTCGTACTGACGTACATCCCTCTTGAGCGTTGTGAGATGAGTTAGTTTAGTGAACTTTCTCATCTCACTGCTCTTTTTTATGTTTAGTTCACTATGCGATTTGTCATATGTATAAACAATTAAATATTACCTGGTTTGTTGTGACGTCTATTGCTTTACATGCCGCTTTCTTAACCCAGTACCAGGGTGAAAAATTATCCGTTTTTAAAAGTAGAGGTGACAGTGTCGACGTAATTATTTCTCGAAAAATAATTAAGTTACGATTATTAGGGAGTGATGTAAATCCTAAAGAAGTTGTTGTAAAAAATGATATTACGCCAAGTAAAAAAAATAAGATAAGAACTGCACCTAATAAGAATAAGAAGATTTTAAATGAAAAATTAGCTAACGATGCTGTAGCACCTGCGAAATTAGATAAATCAGATGTCAGTGAGATTATTCGGCAGCAACAAATGGTTAAGGAATATGAGCATAAGAATAATTTGTATCTCGAGACAATCTTGCTTGAGATAGAAAAAAACAAGTTTTACCCACCTATTGCGCGAAAACGCAATATGCAAGATAACGTTAAGGTTTCATTTACATTACTTGAAAATGGTTATGTAGCTGATCTGAAAGTAAATGGGCGATTTAAAATTTTACGACATGCCGCTAAAAAGGCCATGTTAAATGCTTTACCTTTTAATACGCCGCCAGAAGAAATGCAACTTCCTTTTAAGGTTAAGTATTCGATGGCGTTTAATCTGAAATAAATTGGGAATAAAATGAATATAAAAACGAAACAGAAAACATCATTTTCTTTAATCTTATTATTGATAAGCGGTTTATCTTATGCGGAAAACAAATCGGCAGAAGAAACAGACGTTGTTATTAGTGTTACATCTACACGTGAAGAAAAGCCTTTAAACGAAGTTCCTGCAAGTATTGGTGTTATAGATAAGGAATCTATTAATAATACTAAGCCGGCTCATCCATCTGAAATAGCCAATCAAGTGCCTGGTGTTTATATTAATGTTACCGGTGGCGAAGGTCATATGACATCGATTCGTCAACCAACAACGACCAAGGCTGTTTATCTTTATCTTGAAGACGGTATTCCTACACGCTCAACAGGATTTTTTAATCATAATGCACTTTACGAGGTGAATGTACCTCAATCAGATTCAATTGAAATTATTAAAGGTCCCGGGACATCATTGTACGGTAGTGATGCAATTGGTGGTGTGGTTAACGTGATAACGGCAGCGCCACCTGAAAAACAAGAAAGCTCTGTAAACTTAGAAGCTGGATCATATGGCTGGTACAGATTGTTGTTGGATACGGGTAATAGTGATGATGATAGTGGTTATATTGCTAGTTTAAACATAACAAATAGTGATGGCTGGAGAAACGATACAGAGTATGACCGAACGAGTGGTAATTTAAGATTTGATAACTTCTTAGATAATGGTGCAAGCTTAAAGACAATATTCTCTGTAACCGATGTTAGCCAACAAACCGCGGGTTCATCTCGTTTATTACGTGATGATTATTTGAATAATCCCGAATTAAATTATACGCCTATCTCATATAGAAATGTGCAAGCAGTGCGTTTGTCAACAGAATACGAAAAGGGTGATAGTAATCAATCTTTAACTATTACGCCTTATCTGCGACATAACACAATGGAGTTATTACCGAACTGGTCTTTAAGTTATGATCCTGTTGTTTATGAAACATCAAATGATTCTATTGGCGTTTTACTAAAACATCGTAAAAATTTAAACTCAGGTAAAGCTGTATTAATTACAGGTGCTGATATTGATTACAGCCCTGGCCATTATACAGAACATAAAATTGCTGCGACCAAAGTAGGAAATACCTATACAAGTTATACTCTTGGCAATATTCAATATGACTATGATGTAATCTATTCTGGCGTGTCGCCTTATATTCATTATGAAAATAAAATTTCATCCGCAATGCGTATTACAACGGGTGCAAGATATGATTTTATGCAATATGAATATGACAATAAGCTATCAACAGTGACTACTGGCTCATATAGACGTCCTGCAGATACAAAGGTTAGCTTCAATCATTTTAGCCCTAAAGTTGGAATGACATATCAATTTAATAAAACGCTAAGTACTTTTGCTAACTACAGACATGCATTCCGCGCACCATCGAACACTCAATTATTTAAGCAGGGTAAGGCCGTTGATACGGTAGGACTGTCACCTATAAAAGTTGATAGTGTTGAGATGGGTTTACGCTCTAAATCGGGTAGAGATTCTGATTTAACGGTTAGTATATATTACATGACTAAAAAAGATGATATTTTAACCTTTAAAAATCCTGATAATACTCGTGTAACAGTGAATGCTGGTGAGACATCACATAAAGGTATCGAGCTTGGTTTTAATAAGATATTAACAACATCACTTAAATTAAAACTTGCTGCAAGTTATGCCGTACATACTTATGAAGATTGGAAACCTAATACTTCAACGGATTATAGTGGCAATGAAATGGAATCTGCTCCTCGAGAAATCACAAATGCGAAACTGCTTTATCAGCCTACTGGAATGCCTAGCTTGACTATTGAACCTGAATGGGTGCATTTAGGTAGTTATTGGATGGATCAAGCTAATACTTATAAATATAAAGGCCATGATCTTTTAAATATCAGAACACGATTTGAAATTAATAAAAG
>Ga0316204_10009718_pt1 | contig 12716 bp, 10 predicted proteins | sample 6monrhotite_MG_2_FD_205661 | JGI IMG/M metagenome (GOLD analysis project Ga0316204, IMG submission 205661) | Microbial mat bacterial communities from mineral coupon in-situ incubated in ocean water Damariscotta River, Maine, United States -... | ecosystem: Environmental > Aquatic > Marine >...
GAATGGGGGCGACACTCGCAGCTCTTGTAGCTGAAAAAACTCCAATCGATTCTTTAATTATTTGGGCAGCACTAAGTAGTGGCAAAAAATACATTAGGCAAATAACTCTACTTCAAAAAACAAGTGCTATTCAAACTATAGATGATTCTAGTAATATATTAGAAGCTGGTGGAATGGGTTATTGGGACCAAACGGTAACTGACATAAAGTCAATTGATTTGAGTGAAATCATTCCTCAAGTAAAACATGTTCTTATTATCCCTCAAGAAGAACAACTTTCTGATACAAAACTTCAAAAAATTTGGTCTTCTAAAGGTGTGAATGTTACTCAATTGAATCTTCTTGGTTCTGCATCAATGTTGGTTGATGCGCACAAGACGACTGTACCAGTGCAAGCAATTAAAAGTATAGTCCAATGGGTCGTAAAAAATAGTAATCATGAGATGATTAACTCACAATTAAATGAGTCTGAAGATAATAAATCGATTAATACCGAAATAAAATTTAAATCTTGCCATGATTTTACAGCTAACAGCTTACCATCTAAAATACATGAAAAATTAATTTATTTTGGTGAAAAGAAGAATTATATATCTATTTTATCAGAAACAGATAAATCTAAAAAAAGTAATCTGCCTACTATCATTATCGCTAACTCTGGTGCTAATCATCGTGTCGGCCCTAGCCGATTGTATGTTTTACTCGCAAGAGAATTAAGTCGATTAGGGTTTCGAGTCCTGCGAATTGATGTTCCCGGTATAGGTGATAGTATTGTAAGCAACCAATCGATAGAAAATATAGAGTACATTAATTCCTCTAGTGAAAAAATTTCAGCTGTGATCAAATCATTATCGCCTGAGCCTGATGATGAATATATTTTAATGGGGTTATGCTCAGGTGCTTATTTCTCCTTTCATGCCGCACTCGACTTACACCATATGAATATTATTGAAAGTATACTAATCAACCCTCTTACTTTTTATTGGGATGAAGGTATGACTGAAAATGATTCGCCCACTAAAGAGTTTAGTACTTGGAACTGGTATAAAAAGGCGCTAACTAATCCCAGCAGCTGGACAAAATTACTCAAAGGTAAAATTGATTTTAATAGTTTATTTTTCGCAATAAAAGGTCGCATGCTTATTAAATTTTCTTCTCAACAAAGACGAAAAAATGCAGATTCTGAATTAAGTCTAAAAGATAAACACCGACTACAGTTAGGAGTCGATTTAACAACTATTACAAAGAACAACACTCACCTTCAATTTATTCTGTCACGAAGTGATCCTGGGTACGATATCCTTATGACTAATGCAGGCAAAGTCATTAAAAAGCTCCAAAAAGAGAGGAAGGTTCAAGTTCAATTCGTCGAAAAAGCCGACCATACCTTCTCAAAATATAAAGCCCGTTATGAGGTAATAAATCTTATATTAAAGACTCTAAAAGATAGGTATTTATAGTTAGATTTAGAAAAAAAACTATAAATTTGATTTCGACTAATTAAAGCTTTTGTATTAATATACAATCAGTCGATACATTCATTTTATTTTTAATTGGTGCAATAATATGATTAAACTACCTTATAAGATTATACGTACTGCTATTTTAAGCATCTTTTTAGTTGGTTGCTCTAAAGACCTAGATAATATGTCAATTACTGAGCGAGCTTTACATCAACCTGACAGATTCTCAAGCGACAAAAGTAGCGACAAACGACGTAAACCGTTAGATATATTAAAGTTTGCTGATATAGCACCAGGAATGTCTATTATAGATTTGCTTGGGGGTGGTGGCTATTACACTGAATTATTTAACTACATAGTCGGCTCTGAAGGTAAAGTGTATATTCAAAATACAACTCTATTTTTAAAGTTTTCAAAAGAAGAGCTAGAGAAACGCCTTAACAATAATCGTTTAAAAAATGTTACACGACTTGATAGTGACTTTTCAAATTTAAAACTACCCCAAGATGTAGACTTAATGTTCATTGGATTAAGCTACCATGATATCTATGTAGATAGAGAGGACAAACTATTAACAACTACACACGACGAATTTTTTCCTCAGATTTATTCAGCAATTCGTCCTGGTGGGAAACTAGTTGTAATTGACCATGCTGGAGAAGTCGGAACGGGCAAAAACAATACCACTAAGCTTCATCGCATTGATGAAAAATGGGCTATTAAAGATATTGAAAGCGCAGGTTTTAAGCTAATAAAAACATCAAATGTTTTACGAAATCCGAATGATGATTATAAGCTTGATATTTGGAATAAAAAAGTAATGCATAAAACAGATAGGTTTGTTCATTTGTACGAGAAGCCTAAAAGCTGAAATAAATATTATGCCTAAAAATGTTCTTGTAGTTGGTATGCCAAGGTCTGGTACAAGCTTAACCGCCTCTATCTTTGCTAAAAAAAATTATTTTGTTGCCGAAGATGAAAAAAATGACCTGAGAGACAGTGATGAATTTAACCCAAGTGGCTACTGGGAAGCAGAAGATTTAATAAAATGTAATGCCGAAATATTTACAGCCTCGGGTTTTAACTTTGATAACACATGGCTATATGATTCAATTAGCGATGAACAGGCTTCCAAAATATTACAACTACAACAGACAAAGGAACACAAAGAATTAGTCACTAAATTCAACTCTAAGAGCCCTTGGATTTGGAAAGATCCAAGGCTCTGTTATACCCTTGGATATTGGTGGCCGTTGCTCAATCCAGAAACCACAAAGGTATTATTCCTAAAGAGAGCTCCGATTGAAATTTACGATAGCTTTATTCGTTTAAAGTGGAGAACAAATTCAAACGAAGATAAAACAGATGTTATCAGCAGAATAGAAAAACACTTACATGCTGTTGAAATATCATTAGAAAAATACAACATTCCCCATGTAGTAATATATTATTCTGATTATAAAAATCACCCTATCGAAACGGTAAAGAAATTAAATAGTTTATTTGATCTTGACTTGGATATTACTGATATTGGTTACAACCACAAATATAATAATCATAGCTGGCATGGCACCTTAACTCGACTTACAGACAAGGTAGGAGATATTATTCCAAAAAGTACTCGAACACTTATAAAATCACTTATACCAAAATTTATTTGGAAAATCCTTAACCCGAATCGCTATACGAAATAATTTAATAATTATCTACCGTCGTTGTAATAAAAAAAACTATTCTGTTTAGAATTTTTTGATTCCTCGCTGAACATCATAACCAGTACATTTATCTAATACATTAGTTAGATAATCATCCCAAGTTGAAAGCAATTTAATAAAAGGACATTCCATATTCTTAAAATTCTCAATAGTACATTCACTTCCCGACAAAAATTTAATAAATCTTTGTATTCTGCTATCAAATATATCGCTAAGAATAAACACATTCCATCGAATAGAATTAGAAATATACTTCACTAATTTCACTAATATATTACTCTCGACTTAATCAGAACATAAATAACCTACGTAATCAGACAAATAATTCTACCTAAATACTGCTATGTTGTTAGAGATAACAGTTTAATGATTATGGGGTTGTGGTATGTAGTAAAGCCTTTATTAGTTCTGCACGAGATTCCCTAGATGAGAAAGTATGATCTGCATCAGATATTTCAATGTTAGTATATAAACCTCGCGCTTTTAATTCTTCAATTAATTTTGATGCTTTTGAGGTTAATATCTTCTTACCTGGATCACCCATCGAGTTTATAAGAGATATTGCTATTCCCTTCGAGACTAAGCGCCTAATATCACGACTTAATAGTGATTCATTATCAGTAAATAATCCTATGATTTTACACTGTAAAGTTCTGAATAATTTACCGACTAATTGAAATAAGAACGCAATAATGTTCACTGATTTTTTAGGATTTGTTATTAAATTTAACCATTTTTTATAATTTAATAACTGCTTCTTATAATAGATTTCTTCCATGACAGCCTGACTTTCTTCGGGTGCAAAAATTGATTGCCCAGGTTTCCAATAAAAAGTTAGTGGGTTGATAAAAATAATTTTTGATATTATATTACTTTTAGCTTCTAATGCGGCATGAAATATATTATGTGCTCCAGAACATAATCCACATAAAATAACATCATCATAATGATGTTCATTAGATACATAATTTATTGCGCCATTGATATCATCTGCAGCCGTTGAAGGATATGGATGTTGCGATTCATTTCCATAAGTGTCACAACTTTCTCCAAGATTACTAAGATCTATTCTTAATGTTGAAATACCTTGGGTTGTATATTTGCGAGCCACATCCACATGAAATCGGTTTGGACCTACATTATGAGCTGCGCCCGTATTCGGTAGAATCACTATTGAGCCAGAACACTCATTTAATGGTTTTGTTAGAATACCAAATATTTTACGCTTATCACTTATATAACAAATTTCTTCTGAATAGTTATGGTGTGATATAAATTTACGTGTAATAGTAACTTGGTCACTATTAGTTGATTCTTCTACATTAGTCTTAGCTACCCAATTAACAATTTCACCAATATTGGAAATTGGTATTTTCGATATGGCAGCTTGTTTAGTCATTGCGTCAAGGCCATCTAAATCAAGCTGCTCTGAGTTAACCCCCATTTCCAACATTCTATTATGAAAATTCTGACTAACATTTGTTTCCTTACTGTTAATTATTAAAATATTGGATAATTTAGAGCTCTCTATAGACTTGAGGTTTATATTTTTAATTTTACTCTTTAGATCAGCAGTAACCGGATACCCTCCTCCGTCTAATGTATCATCCTCAGTGGATAAATCCTTGTTTCTATACAACATACTATCAAGCAGTTCTATATCGCGAACATATTTTGCACCCATAGTATATGGATACCAAAATACAGCATTCACTTTTGGAAGTACCATTAAGGCATCAGAAAGAACAAGACAACCAGATCGCAGACCAACCAAGACAATATCTTCAATTTCATAGCCGTTTTTTAAGTATGTTGTTATATGATTTACACAATTGATCCATTTACCCCATATATCAGGATCTTCCAAGTCACCTGTCGAATTACCAATACCAATTGGATCGTAACGAATACTATGAAACCCTTTCTCTGCAAGTTCTCTTGCTAACATCTTTACACTTCGGTAACAATGCATGTATTCAGGTCCAACAGGGCTAATTATTATTACTGCAGATTTAATACTTTTATTCTTGGGTAGATGATGAGTGTAAAATAATTTTTCATTTTCAATATCCAACCAGTTTGAATCATTATCAATCATTTATATCAACGCTCAACTTTAAAAAATCTAAAACACTAGCATTGTCATTCATAAAATCGTTTGTATTAAGCGATAATATACCATCCTCATCTTGACGGTGAAAATGATCATCGATAAACATTTGAAAAGGGATGTTTTTAATTGTCTTAATATACTTAAAATTAATATTTGGTATATCTTTCATTTCACAAAGCCAATAGATTATGGCAAGCTCTACCCTTCTTTGGAATACGCGACAAGACATAACAAAAAATTCTACAATATTGTTCTCTGATATTAACAAGCAAGCAATCTGCCCGTGATTTCCAAATTTATCAGATAACGAAAAAGAAAAAAGTGTATAGCCATTCTCCAAATATTTAACTAATTCCTTATCAGTCAATCGCCGACCATTTAAGTTGAATTGGTTAGTTTTGTTTAGAAGCTGCAAAGGTCGTTGAAATGTATCTGTAGTACATTTTTCAACAGATAATTCCATCTTTAATGATTTAATGTACTCACTAAGGTCTGCTCCAGGCTCGTGACTATTTCCTGAAGATTCATAGCGGATTTTGTATAGCTCAGTTCTTTTCCTATCATCATCAGTTATATTCTTCAAATCAAAGAACTTTAGAAATTTGTCAATAAATCCAGAGAAGTTTTCATCTCTCAAAGGAAATTGAATGCATTCGACTTCTGGAAGCATTTCACTCACTTCTGCGATCTCGATTGGATTATCATCAATAAATAAAGCACTATCAATACCTAAATTCAAGTCTGACATAATTTTTTTTATTTGAGCTGATTTAGCAAAATAACTTGCTGCAATAACAACAAAGTCGCTTTCTTTAAATAACGTCTTATTAGCCTTGAACGGTTCCCTTGCAAGTTTATTATCATTTCGCGTTACACCGGCAATAAGAATACCTTGAGATTTTAAATGTAATAATATTGACTGATAGATCGCATGGATAAAACCCGCACCTTCGCTACTGCATTCAATGCCATCAATACCATCTTCACCTATAATCCCCTTCCACATTACATTATCAAAATCAGTAATTATTATTTTTTTCTGCGTAGCCCGTGAAGAATCAATAACACCAATTATAGATTCTGATAAATCAGATAGTCTTTTACTAGATATTGGACAGCCATTTGACAAGTAACTTGATAAAGAAAAGTAACTTGACGACATAATAACTGCATTAATACTCAATAGTTGTGATTTGATATAAGCTTGAACGTTTTTGTTTAATTGGTAATCGAAAGTAACGGGTAAAGAATCAGCGTCTACAAAAATAATACGACTATTATTATATTGGGTAATCTGATTAATAAATTCATTTATCCGTGCCACTGACTCATTTAAATTTAGGCTCTCTGAAGACTGCCCCGTTCTCCAGTCCATTTCGGGTAAAACATCCCAAGGATAAAGTAGAAAAACATGTTTCTCAGATACATTTCGCGCTTCAGCTAAATATTGCAATAATGTATTAAAAGGCAACGTTGTATAATTAGAATTGAAGCCATTTAATATACTATTAGCTTTTAAAAAAATGTCAATTTTCTCAATTTGTCCAGATGTAGCGAGTACAAACTGATGAGTATCTAACGCATTTGGTTGCTGTATGATCTTATTAGCTTCGAGAAAACTTAACGTCATATACTTTAATCTTCAGGAGAAATAAGAATTAATCTATTTCTGAGTGATTATTTACAAAATCCAGAATTAAATCATAAGAAGTAAGATTGCTTGCTTCAGATGCTTCAATGAATATATCAAATTCATTCTCTAGTGCTGTAATGATTGTAAGCTGTTTCATTGAATCCCAAGATTCCTCATTATCCATACTAAGTTGTTCAACCAGATTTTTATCTTTAATTTCAATTACAGCTAATATAATTTCTTTTACTATATAATCATTCGTTTTCATGAAAGAAGAGTTACCTGTATAAATGCTTAAGATTTTTTCGAATCCAAACTTATTTAGAACTGATTTAATAGCTATTATAATGTATTATTATCAAAAATATCACCTTTCTTCTAAACTAATATATTATAGATACAGAATATACTAATTTGAAAAATTTATTAAAAAATTTAATACCACCCGCTATACGCCAAAAATTAACACCACGACAATTAAATGCTCTTTGTATAGGTGCTCCAAAATCTGGTACTACGTCAATTGCAAGTTTGTTCTCTAGTCGATATCGTTATGGACACGAGTCAGAGAGAAAAGAACACGTTGAAATTATTTTCTCACATTACCTAGGTAAAATTACTGACAAACAGTATGTTAACTACTTAATTAAACGGGATAATAGGTTATGGTTAGATATTGAATCAAATTGCTTCCTTGGTTATAGAGCCGATTTAGTTTACAAAGCATTCCCATTAGCAAAATATATCCTAACAATTAGAGAGCCTAAGTCATGGCTGGAATCAATATTTGACAACAATATTAACTTTCCTATATCTCAATCTATAACTATGCAGCGCTGGCATACTTTTTTCTTCAAGCCTGAAAAGTACACTTATAGTGACAAGGATTCCATATTAGAAGAGTACCTTCTATATCCTATTGATGCTTACCTGAACTACTGGGTTACCTCTAATAACTTAGTTATAAATTCTATACCTAAGCAACAATTATTAGTTTTAAGCACTCGCTCAATTAGCGATAGCTTACCTACATTAGCTGACTTCCTGGATTTACCTGTAAAGACTCTAAACAACAAAAAAACAAGGGCAAATGTAACCGAGAGCAAGCATCGTATATTAGATAAATTAGACCCATACTATGTAAATGAGAGAGTTGAAACAGTCTGCGGTAATTTTATTGAAAAGTATTCTTTCTAATACCATTTAAGCCTTATTATATAGTATGAATTAATTCGTTATAAACTCTAATATACTGTGCGACATTTTTATCTATCGAAAACTCATTATATATTTTTCTTCTCGCAGCATTAAATTTATCTTTTAAAACATCATGTTCGGTTAGAATTTCAAGTAGCCTATTAGAAAAATTATCAACCTGCTCTGTAAGCTCTATAAAGCCACATTCACCATTACAAAGTACTTTATTTATCGTTAATAAATTTTTACGTGCTAACACAGGCACCCCTAATGTCATAGCTTCCAAGAGTGTCATAGGTAAGCCTTCATGGTCAGAAGTAAATACCAGTAGGTTCATCTCTTTTAAATATGGTGCAGTATTTTTAACAAAACCCGTTAAATGAATATTAGATTTTAAGTTGTCATCGACAATTCGTTGCCGAATTGTTTCGTAAAGAGGACCATCACCAATCATATAGAAATGGATGTTCAATTTATTCTGATTAATAGTTTCTTTTGCTAACGTGTAAAATAAATCAACTCTTTTTACTGAAACAAAACGACCTACAAAAGCAACATTGACTTGCTCAGAATCAATATAAGTATCAATTTTCTCTTTCGCTTTTGTTTCTATGTATGGAATACTTACACTATTATTTATGACAACTAACTTCGTATCAGGGTAATCTTTACTTAACGTAACGCGCAAAGCATCTGAAACAGCGATTAATTTCTGTTGTAGAAACTTACCAGTAAGCTTATTTAACCATGAAAAAATTTTAGTTTTTGAATAGACAGGTAACTCCGAAAATTCTTCAGCCCCATGTACTGTTCTCACGGTTTTAATTCCTGCCACGAAGCCCACAAGGCTTGCGATTATATTTTCTTTTGTCCGATGAGTATGGATTAAATCAGGCTTGAAGCGTTTTATTAAGCCCACTAGTTTAATGGCTATTGTTACATCATTGTAATTCTGCTCATCTAAAATGATGACATTAATGCCTTGAGATATTAATTCGTCTTCAAGCTGCCCATGGTTTAGCAGAATAACCCAAAGCTCAACACCCTCGACCTTAGCCATACTAGTTGACATGTGATACAGTTGAACTTCTGCACCCGCCCACAAATCACCAGATGCAAGTTGAAAAATTTTCACTAATAATTCCTAGACTTTAATTTTATTTGGACATTATAACCTAGGTCTGCTTTAAAATTGTAATTTCGATAAACTCACTTCAGTTCTAATCAATTTTACGAATACTCATTTCACTCTTTAGTGTACAAAAAAAGCTACCTACGATTTAGCTTACTTATTTACTAAAATAAAAAAAGCCACCAGTACGATAGCACTAGTGGCTTAGCTTTCTTGAAGCTTTTGTATAAAGTCGCTTCCTAGTTAGAGGAACCCTGTAATTGAGTCGGTGAATTTGGCATAACCAACTGAGGAATACCTGTTCCAGTAGTGATTTTCACATTATCATACCAAATATCAAAAGCAGAACCACCACCTTGAGCCCAGCCAAAAAGCTCAATCCTGTCAATAGGCATATTAGAGTAGTGTCGATTGAAAAGGCCAGTTGCATGAGCATAAATTTTGCCATCAACTTCTAAATAGAAAGCACCATCAGCTACCTCATTCGAAGGTGTTGTGCCGCTATTATATTTAACATAAAACTTAAAGTTGTGCCAACCTGTGCCCCACAGACTTACAGGGAAACCATCTCCTTGGGGTGTGTTAACAATTGCATTGCCATATGAACGCCCAATCCACTCAGGATAGGAGCCATTAAGATTTATAACGTTTTGTGAATCATTTGCTGTGTTTACTCCATCACCAAACCCAATTTGATTGATTCCACCTTTTGGACTTGCTGCATAATCCAGTGAAAATGTTGTATTATTATAATTTGTGTTACTAGACGCTCCACTAAAAATTTTCAAGAATTTTAAACCTTGTTTAGCATTAGGCATTTTAGCATCGAATTCTATTAGAACTTCGTTAATGTTTTGGCCAGAAAAATAATAAACAGCCCAGCCATAAGAGCCACCTGTTGGGGTTGGATAATTGCCTCTTACACTACCAGCACTATTATTATAATTCTGACTAGTATCAGTAGAAATGCTTACACTACCCCCACTTTGAGAACCTAGCACAGCGGTGGTTCCAGAATCGAAATTGTCATCGACAAGGACCGTCGCTGAATAAGCATTCGTCGAAAATAACAATGAGCCAATCGATAAGAATAAAATTCTTATAATTTGGAGTTTTTTATAGCTTTGTAATGAAGCTGTGAAGTACATATCGCCACCTTAAATTAATTGAAATAAAACACTGGATTGCAAAAACAGTATTCATATACTTACATTATTAAGTAATCCTACATAATATATGGACTTCTGACAACGTCGAAAATCACAATAGTCTGTGTAAACAATACACTCTTAAGTATTACTAATGAAGGATAGAGCTCTTAAAATTATAAGCAAATGAAATAATCTGTAATGTGAATCATTACCTGCATTTATGTGATCTACTAGACATAATTTAATTAATTTACCGACATATCCAGACAATAACAGAATATTAGACTGTACTTATCTAATAGTTCCCACTACATCCCTTACTACTTTTACTAAGTTCTCTTCATTATCTTTCAGCGTAAAGCCTTCCAATATCCTCGCTCTTGCATTTTTACTGAATTGCTCACGAATCTCAGGGTTATCAATAAAATATTCAATTTTTTCAGCAAGTTCTTCACTATTCCCTGGCTCAAAAACAAAACCTGTTTTACCTATTTCAATTGCTTCTGGAATACCCTGCAAATTTGAAACGAGTAAAGGCAGACCACATGCACCCATTTCAAGCGCTGAACGAGGAAAGGAATCCCAACCAACTGAGGCAATAGTACCTATATGGCAAGATGGAATGATCTTAGTAAGATCATCACAATAGCCACCAAATGTTATATAGTTTTCTGCCGTTGTTCCTCGGTAGATTTCATCAAATGCCTTCTCTTCGCCATTTTTATTACCCGTTATAACGAAGTGAATGTCTTCGCGCTTGCGGTTAACGGCTAATTCAACTGCCGCCTTAACAATCACATGAACTCCTTTACGCCTTTCCATATGGCCCGAATAAAAAATAATATTTCGATTTTTAGGAATACCAAATTTTTCATGCGCATAAAACGTTTCACTAATGGCTGGGCAATATTTTTCAGTATCTACACCTGTATGAACAACGCTTACATCCTTTTGGCTCAATCCTCTTCCAAATACAGCAGTCTCAGCCATTGCATATGACTCATAAATGTAATGATCAGGCTTACATCGAATGAGTTTTACTTGTAGTTTTTTTAACCATAACTTCATACCTGAATTGATACTACTCATAGGCGCGCCATAGTACGAAATAAAACAACGAACACCCGCTTTTCTAATTGACCTATATGAAGGCAAGTTAACAACCGATTGATCGAAGCCAAACGCTACGTTAATACCATTCTCTTTAATATATTCATATATTGAAGTAAGGGAATCTGAACTGCTATCGTCATAATCAAATGTGATTACGTTTTTAAAATGCTCAGGCAATATTCTAGGATGTCCCTTATCCATGTTTGTATAGGCAAAATGAATATTACTTTCATCATTCACAAGCATTTTAGCCATGTTAAAAAATGTTTGTTCCAATGGCTCAATGGCATAACCAGTATTAGAACCCACATGGAAAAAAACTAAAATTGAATTGATTTTCATAACCTATTCCACATTAAACCTGTTAAATTTTACCCAAGTATATACAGCAAAACTAATTACCTATAATCACTAGGTATCTGAATTTCGTTTAAAAACTTGGCGGAATTGAGATAAATTAGCAAATCGAGCTAAAAGCATTAATGTCGCAACACCACACAATAAAATTCGACCAACGATCTCGGACAATTGAATATTATCTGTACCAGGATACAAGTAAAAATTAACATAATAAATCATACCGACCGTCACAATCATTACAAAAATCAGGTGAAGAGCAATACCATCTAACTTAAAATACTTTTGACTGAAGGTGTAAGAATATAAAAATTGAGTTATTTGGACGAACATTAACGAAATTGCTGCCCCAATATACCCATATTTTGGAGTCAATGTAATATATAAAACCGTAACGAGTGCGACTGAAATATAACTGCTGATTGTTACCATTCCTGTCTTACTTTTGGCAAAAAAACCAAAATTATAGAAATCTGCTAATGAAGAAAACATCATTCCAATAACCAATATTGGAACCACTTTAACCGCATCATGAAAACTGCTATCAGCCATCCAATATATTACCGGGACAGACAGGATTGATATGCCGATACACCCTAGTCCTAATAAAGCACTTATAACTTTGAAAGAATTTCGAAATCTATCAACTGCGTTTTCTTCTTTATATATTTTAAATCGCTGATTGGACCAATATTCGTTGAACGGCATCCACATAACAACAAGCAACATAATTGCAAATTTAGCGCCTAATTCATAAAGCCCAACCTCATCCAAACTAGAAAATAAATTAATGTAATATCGGTTCGAAGATGTAATATAAATCGAACCAAGGCCCGCCAACC
>Ga0316204_10009719_pt1 | contig 12716 bp, 11 predicted proteins | sample 6monrhotite_MG_2_FD_205661 | JGI IMG/M metagenome (GOLD analysis project Ga0316204, IMG submission 205661) | Microbial mat bacterial communities from mineral coupon in-situ incubated in ocean water Damariscotta River, Maine, United States -... | ecosystem: Environmental > Aquatic > Marine >...
GGCGGCGTCTGGATCGGTCGGCGCCTCCCCTGGGCTCCAGGCTGGGATCACCCAGCCGCTGTCGGGGGCCGAGGGGGCGTGCACCCCCCAGTCGAGTCGAGCGGCGGTCAAGGCTGCGAGCATCGCGGCGGGGAGCGGCACGGTCTCAGCCTCCTTGCGTGGGATCAGGTCGATCAAATAGCACGGTTGTGCGACCATCCCTGGCATGAGTCCCAGGGCACGAAACACCTTCCTGGCGATCTTCCTGACCTCACAGATCGCCCTCCCCCTCCGATACTACCTGCGCGCTGAGGCGCCAGGCTCGACCTACGACGAACGTTTTGCCTGGCGCATGTTCTCCCCCGTCCGCATGATCCGGTGCAAGGCAGTCTATGAGCACGATGGCGCGCCCGTTGAGCTCAGCGAGGAGATCCACAGCGCCTGGGGCACGCTGCTGCAGCGCGGCCGGCCCCACGTCGTCGACGCGGTCAGCCGCCACCTGTGCCGGGAGAAGGGGCCCACCCTCACTCTGGAGCTGACCTGCCGCGAGCTCGGCGACAAGCGCGTTCAGCTCGAGGCCGGTCACATCGACCTGTGCACCGGCAAGGGGATCCCGTGAGCGCCTGGAATCGCTACTGGGAGTCCTTCACCATCTCCACGGCGCGCCTGTCGGTGTTCCGCTTCTGCTTCTTCCTCATTTTGGGCTGGGACTGCTGGGACCAGATCTCCCACGCCCCGCGCTACGGCGCCGGCGGGCTGAACGTCTCGCACCTCCCGATGCTGGACGATTTGCTGCCCACCCCGGAGCGCCTGTGGATGCTCGGGGCCTTCGTGTTGATGAGCTACCTCGCGTTCCGCATCGCGCTGGGCGGCGCCACCCGCTACGCCCTGCCGCTGCTCACGGCGCTGTGGGGGGCTACCTACTTCATCAGCCAGCTGGACTCCTACCAGCACCACTACCTGATCTTCCTGGTCCTGCTCATCTGCTGCTTTGTGCCCTGGGACGCCCCTCGGGAGGATCCGAAAGAGGACGGCAGCGACGAGCGGGGGTCCTGGGCCGTTCGGCTGCTCACCGTACAGATCTCCGTTCTCTACTTCTGGACCGCCGTCGCCAAGATGGATCCGCTCTGGCTCAGCGGCCAGACGCTCAGCACGCAGATCAAGGTGCCCTGGGTGAAGGAGTGGATGCTGTCCGCGGCCCAGACCCTGGACACCGACATCGCGGGCCTCTGGGCCCTGGCCGCGGTCGCCGTCACCGTCGGCGAGCTCGCAGTGGCTGCTGGCTGGCAGCTGCGGCGCTTCTACCTGCCGACCATGCTGCTCGGCTTGAGCTTCCACATCGGCGTCGAGCTGGTCGAGTTCAAGATCGGCCTCTTCTCCTACTTCATGATGTCCATCTACCTGCTGATCGCGCCGAGCTCGATCATCCGCGCGCTCTACGGGTTCAGGGCCTTCGCTCCCCGGCTGCCCGGCGGCGCAGTCGGCACGCCGGCGCTGGCGATCGCCCTGGTCGCCGGCGCCGCGATCCTCTCTCGAGTCCCCTTCGAGTCCGCGGCGCTCATCATCACCCTCATCACGGGAGTCGCGCTGGCCCTGGAGCCCCGATCGGACGCCGGTACGCGCGACCAGCGAGCGCTGATTCACGTCCTGGTCTGCCTGATGATCCTCGGCCTTCACACCCAGACCGAGCAGATGCGCGACTACTTCCGATTCCTGGGCGGGGACACCCGGCGCCGCGGGGATCTCATCACCGCGACCATGGCCTACCGTAACGTCACGGAAATCGATCCGACTTACGCCTCCGGCTTCTACCGGCTGGGGGATCTCCTTTACCGCCAGAAGAAGTACGAAGATGCGGTGGCGCCGCTCGAGCAGGCGCGCGTCCTCGACCCCGACGAGTGGCAGATGCATCTGCGCGCCGCGCAGGTCTACGACGCTCTGGGGCGCGGGCCGGAGGCCTACGCAGCGGCGAGTCGGGTGCTCCAGCTGAAGCCCGACCAGAGCACCGCAAAGAAGATCGCCTCACGTCACCGGACCTCGGACCCGTAATGGAGGCGGGTTGCCAGTCGGAGCCTGCCTACTTAACATCGACCCTCTTTCAGGCCGATCTCCGTCAGTACAGGCAGGCCGAAACGGAGGAAGTGGATGTCGGAGCAGGTCGATCTCCAGCAGTTGTTCAGAAAGTGGCGCGCCGGTGACGAGCGCTCCGGTCATGAGATGGCTCAGCGCTTCTCGGACTGGTACTACGCCGTCACCGCCTCGCGGCTCGGTGATCGCGACGGTCGTCCGCCGCTGGAGCGCTCTTGCAGGCGCTTCCAGGAAGGCATCACCGAGCTGAACGATCCAAACACCCTGATGACGTGGGCGCACGGCATCCTCGTCGAGGAGCTGTCCACCAGCGGGATCCGGCTGAATGGCGGCGATCAGCCCAACGGGCTGACCGGAGCCCGGAGCCCTACCGAGCTCATCAAGCAGGCGTCGGCGCACATGGAGGCCCGGGACATCCGGCTGCTGGTGCACGCCTACGATGCCAGCTACTCCATCGATGATCTGACCCGGGAGGCGGAGGAGGCCGGCGGCTATCCGATGGCCGTCCTCAATGCCCGGTACGCTCTGAAGCGAGCGCTCAAAGAGCAGCTGGACATCGCCCTCGGGGTGGTGCCTGACAAGCCCAAGCTCGATCTCGCCCCCCTCCCCCTCTACGAGGCCGGCCGCATGACCGAGCCGCAGGAGGAGCAGGCCTTCGAGCTGTGGATGCTGAACGACATCGACCTCTGCAGGGACTTGGCCGAGTTCGCTGCCTTCGCGCTGGCGCTGCGCGGCGGCGCGCTGTCCATGCCCACCGAGGCGGCCCCGGTCGCGCCCGCGCCGGAGCCCGTCCAGGATCGGGCCGTTCGGACCGATCCCCCAGACAGCGGGCCCAGTGAGATGACGCCAGTGCCGAGCGGCAGCATTGTGCCCAAGGTGGTCGGCGGCATTGTGCTGCTGGTCCTGGTGCTCAGCGCTGTTGGCTTCATCGTCATGAAGCTGCTCTAGGCCGCCGTGACCACCGAAGCCGGAGGTTGGACTCTCGCGCCCGGCATGCTGCGTGAGCTGCGCCTGAAGCGCGCGGAGGAGGCGCTGAGCGCCGGCGATCCCGATCTGGCGACGGTGGAAGCGGAGGAGCTCCTGGACGAGGAGCCGGATCACCTGACGGCGCTGCTCGTCGTCGGCGACGCCAGCGTGGAGATCGGTATGCCCGCCTGCGCCGTGGCGGCCTTCAGTCACGTGCTGAGTCTCACCCCGGCGCAGCCGAGGGCTCAGACCGGTCTCTGCATCGCCCGCTTCGAGCTGGGCGATCTGGAGGGCTGCGTGGGCGCCGCCGAGGCCGCATCGGCGACGCACCCGGACCTCATCGAGCCCTGGTACTACCGGGGGCTCGCGCTGGAGCGCCTGGGACGCCGTGATGAGGCGGCAGCCGCGCTCGAGAAGGCCGCTGCCATGGCGCCCGATCTGTACCCGATCGTGCCGGGCCTCGATGACGATCGCTGGGCCGCTGAGGTCCGAGGCGGCCTCGCTTCCCTGCCCGAGCCGCTCCGTGGCTGGGTGTCCGCCGTGCCGGTCGAGACCGACTGGTTCCCCAACCTCGCCGCCCTGCGGACCCTCGATCCCACCGCCTCTCCCACGGTCCCTGCGGTCTTCGAGGGCGAGCCGCCCCCGCTGAGCGACAGCCCCGCCGTCTGGAGCAGTCACCCCAACGCCATCCGCCTCTACCGCGGCAACCTGGAGCGCATCTCCGGTGTCGAGCGGGTCAGCGTCGCGCGGCTGGTGGCCGAGGCCGTGCGCATGGAGGCCCTCGACTGGCTGGGCCTGCCCATCGACGCCCACCCGCTCCCCGACCGGGGTCAGTGAGGCTCCTGTGCGCTTCACCGTCCTGGGCAGCGGCACCGCCCTCCCCGACCCCGAGCGTGGCCCCGCGGGCTTCCTGCTGCAGCACGGGGGCGCGGCGCTGCTGATCGACGGCGGCACCGGCACGCTCCGACAGCTCGCCCGCGCGGGCATCGACGCCCGTGACCTCGACGGCGGCGTCTACTCCCACCGGCACGTGGACCACTGCGGTGATTTCGTGCCGCTGCTCTTCGCCCTCCGGGTGGGCGGCGACCGGCCGAGGATCCGGGACTACCCCGTCTGGGCCGGCCAGGGCTTCCAGGACTTCCACGCCGGCCTCGAGGGCGTGTACGGCCGCTGGATCCGTTCGGAAACCTGGGCCGTCGCCATCACGGAGCTGCCGCTGGACGGCCCGGGAACAGCAGCCCTCCCCGGGGGCATCACCCTGGACACGCTGCCGGCCAACCACAGCGCCGGCGCCCTGCACCTCCGCTTCTCCGCGGACGGGGCCTCGGTGGTGTTCTCCGGTGACACCGGCCCCTCGGCGAACCTCGCCCGGCTGGCGGCCGGGGCGGACCTGCTCGTCTGTGAGTGCGCCGTCGATGGCCCCGACCCCCGACAGGCACACCTCCACGCCGAGGCCGTCGCCGACATCGTCGCGGCTGCGCGGCCGGCCCGCGTTGCCCTCACCCACTTCTACCCGGGCACGGACGCCGAGCGCGCGGTGGCTGTGGTCAACGCCGCGGGCGCGCCGACCGAGCGCGCCCGGGACCTGCAGGTCTTCACCCTGTAGGCCGGCGGCCTACTCCCACTCGATGGTCGCAGGGGGCTTGCTCGAGATGTCGTAGCAGACCCGGTTGATGCCTCGGACCTCGTTGATGATCCGAGACGAGATCCGCCCCAGCACCTCGTACGGCAGGTGCGCCCAGGTGGCCGTCATCCCGTCCGTGCTGGTCACCGCGCGCACGGCAGCCACCGCCTCGTAGGTGCGCGCGTCCCCCATGACCCCGACGGTCTTCACCGGCAACAGAACCGCGAAGGACTGCCACAGCGTGTCGTAGAGTCCCGCGGCGCGGATCTCCTCGTCGACGATGGCGTCCGCCTCACGGAGCAGATCGCAGCGCGCGTGCGTGACCTCACCCAGGATGCGCACGGCCAGCCCGGGGCCGGGGAAGGGCTGCCGCCCGACCCGACGCTCGGCCAGGCCCAGCTCGCGCCCCAGCGCCCGCACCTCGTCCTTGAACAGCTCCCGGAGCGGCTCGATGAGGGCCATGTCCATGTGCTCCGGCAGCCCGCCCACGTTGTGGTGGCTCTTGATCGTCGCGCTCGGCCCCTTGAAGGAGACCGACTCGATCACGTCCGGGTACAGCGTGCCCTGAGCCAGCCAGTGGATGGCTGTCTCGCCGCCCAGCGCCTTCGCGCGCTCCTCGAAGACACGGATGAAGGTCTCGCCGATGATCTTGCGCTTGCGCTCGGGCTCCTCGACCCCCGCCAGCCCCTCCAGGAAGCGGTCCTCGGCGCGGACGATCGTGAGCTGCAGCTCGGAGAACTCGGCCTCGATGGACTCCCGCTCGCCCTTGCGCGACAGCCCCGTGTCCACGAACACGCAGTGCAGCCGGTCGCCGATGGCCCGGTGCAGGAGCGCGGCGACCACCGAAGAGTCGACGCCGCCCGAGAGGGCGCAGAGCACCCGACCGTCACCGACCTGGGCACGAATCTGCGTGACCTGCTCCTCCACGAAGCTCCCCATGGACCAGTCACCCGCGCAGCCGCAGATCCCGAACAGGAAGTTGCGGAGCAGCGAGACGCCCGCCTCGGTGTGCGTCACCTCGGGGTGGAACTGGATGCCGAAGGCCTGTCCGTCCGCGCCCTCCATCGCAGCCACGGGGCAGGTCGACGTGGTGGCGGTGACCCGAAAGCCCGGCGGCGGCGTCTCCACATGATCGCCGTGGCTCATCCACACCTGGGAGTGCTCGGGCAGGCCCTTGAACAGCTCCCCGTGCTCCCTCGCCGTGTTGAGCTGCGCCGGCCCGTACTCATGCCGCTCGCCGCCTCCGACCGTGCCGCCGCCCAGGTGGGCGAGCAGCTGCATGCCGTAGCAGACACCCAGCACGGGCACGTCCAGGTCCAGCCACTCGGGATCGAAGGGCGGGGCGTCATCCGAGAGCACGGACTCCGGCCCCCCGGAGAGCACCAGCCCCTTCAGGTCGGCCGGGCGATCCGGCGAGTCCGGCTTCACCGGCGCTGGAGCGTTGCAGGGGCGAATCTCACAGTACACGCCCTGCTCCCGGATACGCCGGGCGATGAGCTGGGTGTACTGCGATCCAAAGTCCAGGATCAGGATGGTCTCGTGGCCGACAGTCACAGGCGTCCCTCGCTTAAAGTGCGCCGGAGAACTGGCCCCCGGTGTAGGCATCGAGCTCCGCCGTCAGCTCCATCAAGCGGAGCTGGTCCTCGACCTGGCTCTTGAGGTCTGAAGGCGGCGAGAGCAGAAGATCTGTCTGGAGGCGGCGGCGGTCGAAGTAGATGCGGGTCACCTCACCCAGCACCTTGTCCCGGAGCTTGACCACGTCCTGGGCCTCGGAGATCACACGGATGCGCTCCGAGTTCATCACCAGCTCGTCCAGCCGCCAGCGCAGCTCGACCCGGTAGTCCTGCCCCCAGTCCTGGCCGCCCTGATCGAACTCGAAGTCCTCGTCGGTGCCGGAGATGTAGGCGTAGTCCACGTCGCGGTCGGTGTCGTAGGTGTACCGGAGCTTGAGCTCGGGCAGGATGGCGGCGTTCTTGCTCGCCCGGAGCCAGCGCTCGACTTGATCACGGTTGGTGTGCGTGTACTGCATGGCCATTCCCTGCACATCCAGCACCGTGGGCTCGGCCGAGAAGGCGGCCATGACGTCATCCACCGTCTTGTAGGACTTGGAGGCGTCCGTCGCGGCCACGATCTCGATGGAGGTGTTGGCGCGCAGCGCGTCGAGGGTGCTCCCCTGGAGCCCCAGGGCGCGCAGCTCCTCGACGGAGTTCAAGGCGCCGCGGTCTCCGCGCAGCTGCACGATGGCGGTGGCGGTGGCGTCGTCCACGCCGGGCAGCGAGGAGAACTGCTCGGCGGTGGCGCTGTTGAGGGGCAGGACCTGCGGCGCGGCGGACGGCGCGGCCAGCGCAGCGGGTCCGCTGACAGCGACGAGGGTCAGGAGGGCGGCGAGGTGGAACATGGTCACTCCTGTTGGAGACTCTTGTAGCCCGTCAGGACAGCGTGCAGAGCGTTGTCCGTGTAGGCGTCGATTCGTGCGTCGATCTCCTGGAGGGCCAGCTCGTGCTGGACGCGCTCCAGGAGGTCTTCATCGGCGAGCGCTGCGCGCTCGTAGTCCAGGCGCTGGCGGTCAGCGTACAGCCTCGCCAGCTCGTCGGCCACGCGGGTGCGGTAGCTCGCGGCCTTGCCGGTCACGTTGGCGGAGGCGCTGGCGACGTAGTTGGTGTCCTCCATGCCGGAGTAGATCTGGTCGTTGAGGACGAAGGGATCCGCGACGGTGAAGCCCTCATCCAGGCTCGTTGCGTTCCACCGCAGCTCGAGCTGGACCCACCAGCCGCTGTCCGTGCCGCCGGTGTTGTAGCCAGTCCACTCGCCGCTCGCGAGCTCGGTGGTGTAGTACGCGTCGAGGTAGCGATCGTCGTTGTACTGCGCCTTGACCACCAGCTGGGGCAGCAGCAGCCTCGCGGCGCTGGCGCTCGCCCGGGCGCCGAGGGCGAACGGGTCCATGCCCGGGCGGCTCAGCGCCCGGTCCATGAGCATGAGGTAGCTCAGCTCCGGCCCCGGCGGGGCCTCCGCGTCCGCCTCGCCCACCACCACAGCCTCGGCCTTATCGCTGAGCCGGAACACACCGGCCTCGCCGACCGACACCGGGCCGGCCGCGAACATGGCCACGCCGTTGACCTCCGGGTGCGGCAGCCCCGCGGACACCGCGCGCCAGCCGACGCCGCCGTCCCGGCTCTCCCAGATCCCGTCCGCGCCTGCCCAGAGCAGCTGACCGCGCTGGCCGGTGAGGATGACCTCGCTCAGGTCGCCCAGCGGGTGCGAGCCCAGCAGCTCGGCCTCGCCGCGATCGAGCCGGTACAGCCGCTTGCGCGCCGCGACCCACAGCGCGTCGTCGATGTTGGGGTCCTCGATCACCGCCTCGACCGGCGGGATCATCGGGTCCAGCGGGAGCACCTCCCAGAAGGCCGCGTCCGTCGAGCTGTACACCGAGCCGTCGGCGACGGCGTACAGGTAGCCGCGCTCGCCGCGATGGAGCTGACGTACGACCCGCCCGTCCAGCGCGTCGTCCTGATCGATCCAGGAGCGCCCGCCGTCCAGGGAGTAGAGCAGCCCGGAGTCCGTGCCCGCGACCACCAGCCCGTCGCTTGCGGCCGCGAAAGCCGTGAAGCGCCAGGGGGCATCAACCTGCTCGAAGGTGCGCCCGGCGTCCCTGGACCGCCAGAGGCCGTCCGACCGCGCGACAAGGGCGATGTCCGGGTCCTGCTGGTGGATCCAGACCACCGCGCCGCTGCTGCCGCGCCCTTCCCCGTCCTCAAAGAGCAGATCGCCCACGCCCAGCACGTCCGTCTGACCGCCCTGGAGCTGGTTGAGATCGTCGGTGTTGCTCTCGGCGACATCCGAGTCGCTCTCGGCCTCCAGCAGCTCGCCGTCGCCCTGGAAGAAGTCCTCCATGACGCTCTCGACCTCAAGGAGCATTGCCTCCTTGTCGGGGCCATCGGTCGTCAGGCCCACCGGGTCCAGCACGGAGTACCAGGTGTCGCCGGTGCGGCTGCGCCAGACGCCGCCGTCAGCGTCCATGGCAAGCCCCCACCCCTCCGTGGAGGCGCGGATCGACACGAACCGGGGCCGCGCGGCGGAGGGCGTAACGGGCCGCCAGGTCCAGCCGTCGGCGTAGGTCACCCGGTCCGGCAGCGGCGCGCGTCCCTCGCTGGTCGCTGACGTCTCCTCAGCGCCTTCGTCAGCGCCTTCGTCGGCGGCGCCCTCTTCCGGGGCGTCAGGCGGCAGCGAGCGCTCCCTCGGAGGCTCCTGAGCGTACGCCGTTCCTTGGAGAAACGCGGCAACCAGTGCTGTCGACAAAACCACGACCGGACCCGCGCAACTCGGAACGGACGCGATGCTATCCGCAGCAGCCCGGTCGGTCAACGACGACTCACCGCGTTAGGAGGATCGTGGATGCATCGCCTCTTCACAAACTGCACTCTGATCACCTGTGATCCCGAGGACTCCGTGCTGTCTGCGGACCTCCGGGTCCGCGACGGACGGATAGCGGAGATCGGCGCGGCGCTGGTACCCGGCGACGCCGAGGTCATCGACCTGCGGGGCGCATGGCTCATGCCGGGGCTCGTGCAGACCCACATCCACCTCGTGCAGACCCTCTTCCGGGGGATGGCTGACGATCTGGCGCTGATGGACTGGCTGCGCACCCGCGTGTGGCCGCTGGAGGCCGCCCACGACGTGGACAGCGTGTACTGGAGCGCGCGGCTGGGCGTCAGCGAGCTGCTGCTCGGGGGCACCACGGCGATCCTCGACATGGGTACGGTTCACCACACCGACGCCACCTTCGAGGCCTGTGCCCAGGCAGGCATCCGAGCCCACATCGGCCGGGCCATGATGGACCGCCCCAACGAGGCGGGCCTGTCTCAGCCCACCGACGCCTCCCTGCGCGGCGCCTGCGACGAGGCAGATCGCTGGCACGGCAAGCACCCGCGGCTCGCCTACGCCTTCGCGCCCCGCTTCGTGCCCTCCTGCACCGACGAGCTGCTCACCGCCGTCGTGGCGGAGGCCCGCGCGCGTGGCTGCCTCATCCACACCCACGCCTCGGAGAACCGCGACGAGGTGAAGCTGGTCCGGGAGATGACCGGGCGGGAGAACATCGAGCACCTGCACGCGCTGGGGATGACGGGCCCGGACGTGTGTCTGGCTCACTGCATCCACCTGACGGACAACGAGGAGGCCATCCTCGCCGCGACCGGCACCCGGGTGTGCCACTGCCCCAGCTCCAACCTGAAGCTCGCCAGCGGCATCGCCCGGATCCCCGAGCTGATGGCGCGCGGCGTGCACGTCTCTATCGGGGCCGACGGAGCGCCCTGCAACAACCGCCTGGACGCCTTCACCGAGATGCGGACGGCGGCGCTCATCCAGAAGCCCCGCCTGGGCCCCACGGCCATGCCCGCCGCGGTCACCCTCCGCGCCGGCACCCGCTCCGGCGCCGAGGCCCTGGGCCTGAACGCCGGCAGCCTGGAGGTCGGCCGGGAGGCGGACCTGGTCGCGCTGGCTCCGGACCGGCTGGCCTCACTGCCCGCGCCGGATCCCATCGCCGCGATCGTCTACGCCATGAGCCCCGCCAACGTCACGGATGTCTGGATCGGGGGCGAACAGGTCGTCGCCGACAGCCAGGTCGTCGCCTGGGATCAGGCGGCGACGGTCGCGGGCGTCGGGGTCGCCTTCCGCCGCGTGCGCGAGCGGGCGGGCGTGTGACGCAGGCGCTCACGTGAAGGTGCTCAAGGCCGCCGCGGCGGCGATGGAAGCCGGCGTACCCGCCGCGCTGGTGACCGTGATCGGCGTGGGCGGCAGCGCCCCACGGGACGCCACCGCGCGCATGCTGGTGTACGAGGACCGCACCATCACCGGCACCATCGGCGGCGGCGAGTGGGAGCGCCGGGTGATCGAGCACGCGGTGGAGTGCATCGCGGGGGGGCGAGCGCGGCGGTACGCCGCGCACCTGACCCGCGATCTGGGCATGTGCTGTGGAGGTGCCATGGAGGCGTTCATCGAGCCGCTTCGGAGTCGTGAGCGGCTACACATCTTCGGAGCGGGCCACGTCGGCGGCGCGGTCGCGGGCCTGGCTCGGGCGCTGGACTTCGAGGTCTCGGTGTACGACGACCGCGACGACTGGCTCAACGCCGAGCGCTTCCCCGACTGCGAGCGGGTCGAAGGGGATCCCGTACGCAACCTGCCGGACACCGGGCCCCTGGACTATCTGCTCATCGTCACCCACTCCCACCAGCTGGATCAGGCGCTGCTGCAGCGCCTGATGGAGCGCCCCTGCGCCTACCTGGGCATGATCGGCTCCCGGGCCAAGGTCGCGAAGTTCTTTGTCCGGTTCCGGGCGGCGGAGCTGAACGAGGCCCTCTTCCAGCGGGTGAGCGCCCCGGTGGGCCTGGATATCAGCGCCGAGACCCCCATGGAGATCGCCGTGTCCATCTGCGCAGAGCTGGTGCGGGTGCGTCGCGAGCATGTCGGCCCGACGCTCGCCATGAGCGAGGCGCCGCTGGCGGCGCGAGGCGGCGACGGGCGCGCGGTGCCCCCGAAGCTCCAGGGCGCCGTCAACGCGGACTGATCAGGCGGCCGACACGGCTCACGCCGCGCTGCGGCTCAGCTCTCGGTCGAAGAACCGATGGTCAGGCGAACCAGCTCCATCAGCTGGTCCAGCTTGAGCGGCTTCTGGATGTAGTCGTGGAAGGCGTCCTCGCGGATGCGCTCCTCGACGTCTGGATCCCGGTAGGCCGTGCAGGCGATGACGGGAATGTGCCGGGTCGACTTGTCGCTGCGCAGCATGCGCAGGACCTCGAAGCCGTCCATGTCGGGCATCATGATGTCCATCAGGATGACGTCCGGCTTGAAGCGGGCGATGGTGTAGCCGGCCGCGAACCCGGAGTCGGCGGCCTCGACCTCGTAGCCGCCCTTGAGCACAAGGTAGTCCTTGACCATGTCGGCGAAGTCCTGCTCATCGTCGACGATGAGCACGCGCTTCTTGCCCGGGGCGTCCGAGAGGAAGTCTTCCGACAGCGGGTAGTTGTACTCGCGGGCGAAGGCGATCAGGTCGTTGCGGGCGATACGGCGATGGCCGCCGGGCGTGCGATGGGCATCCAACATGTTGGAGTTGACCCAGTTGACGACCGTCGGCAGGCTCACCCCGAGCACTTGCGACACCTGATAGGTGGTGTAGTAAGTCGGTCCGGTTTTCTTCTTCTTCCTGGCCAAACTACTGCCCTTCAGTTGTCCGCATCAGACGGATCAGCTTCACCCGGCTCTCTCAATAACAGGGTTCCGCCCGAGAAGTCCTCAAACCGTACGGAGATCGACACCCGTTTGCGATGAGCGCCCAGTCGAGGCCGGGTTTCACGTACTTCCGCCTCCAGCTTCTCACCGATTTCTTTGGCCCGCTCCATGGTCACCCCCGGCAGGACGAGCAGAAAGCTGGCCCCCTTGTACCGTGAGATGACCGCCCCGGGATCGACAGCCTTCTTGAGCAAGGTAGACGTCCAGAGCAGCAGCTGATCGCCAGCGGCGTAGCCCATGCGCTGGTTGACCTCGTGCAGTGAGTCGACATCGACCCAGAGCGCGGGCAGCGCCAGCCCCGCGGTGGCGGACTCGCCGATGAGGCGCCGGATCCGAGGGTTGACGGCGGTCGGGGTGTCCAGCCCGGTGAGCGCGTCGTGGGCCTGCCCCACCACGCCCACCTTGCTGCTGGCGCTCATCTGAGCCGCGCGCTGGAGGTGTTCCAGCAGCACCCGACCGTTGACCGGCCGCGTGATGACGTCCAGCGCGCCCAGGGTGTGGGCCCGCTCCACCAGCCCGGCGTCGCCCGGCGGGCAGATCATCAGCACCGGGATGACGCCGAGGGCGGGGTCGCCCTTGAGCTCGGCCAGCAGCTCGACGCCGTCGTAGTTTCCCTCGAGGGTCGCGCACAGCACCAGCAGATCGGCGTTGCCCTCACGCACCTGCTTCAGGATCTCCCGGCCGTGGCTCGCGCCGCTGACGCTCCAGCTGTCGGCCAGGATATCGACGAGGACCTCCAGGCGGTCCATGTCTCCGCAGCCCACCAGTACCCGGAGCT
>Ga0316204_10009720_pt1 | contig 12715 bp, 12 predicted proteins | sample 6monrhotite_MG_2_FD_205661 | JGI IMG/M metagenome (GOLD analysis project Ga0316204, IMG submission 205661) | Microbial mat bacterial communities from mineral coupon in-situ incubated in ocean water Damariscotta River, Maine, United States -... | ecosystem: Environmental > Aquatic > Marine >...
GCCAGTCGCGCTTGGCAGGCCAGCCGGACTTCGGAACTTCAAATGCTGCGCGATGCGGGCATTGAAGTGACCGAGCTGACCGATGAGGTCTGGAATGAGTTCCGCGAACTCACAACTCCAGTGTACTCGATGATCCCGATGCCCGAGGGCACCATGGATATGTGGCAAACGGCAATGGCGGAGTAACGCACATGCGCGCGACGGCACTTTTTCTCGATAGGATATCGGCGTTTCTGGACAGGCTCGCCCTGTACGGGGCCGTTTTCTCGGTGGCTCTGCTGGTTCTTGTTGCAGGCTGGCAGGTCGTCGCGCGCTATGTTCTTTCACAACCCCCGGCATGGACCGAGGAATTGGCACGGTTCATGATGGTTTGGGCCGGACTGCTCGGCGCATCTGTTGCCTATCGTGCGATGGCTGACCCGTGCCTCTTTCCGGGCGCCCGGGATCGGCAGGATGAAACTGGCCGAGTCTTTGCGGTGATCCGCACATTGGGCACAATCGCCTTTGTGACGCCGATCCTTTGGTACAGCCTGTTCAGTCTGCGCGGGCAGGTTAGCGGCGGCTATATCGCCCGGAATGCGCGGCAGATGGCGGAAACCATGGACGTGCCGATGTCTGTCTTTGCGATTGCGGTGCCGCTGGGGTTCACTTTGATCTTGATCCACGCCCTGGCCTTGGGGGCGATGACCGTCACACGTCCTGCAGATTGATCGTCTGACGATCTGAAACTCGTTCTGTACAGAGGCTTCTATGAAACTCCTGATCGCGGCACTGAGCAACGAGACGAACACGTTCTCGCCGATCCCGGTCGGGCGCAGTGCGTTTGCGGCAAGCCTTATCACCCGCACGCCGACCTCGGTTCCGGCGGAGCCTTTCACCATTCCGCTGCATATCTGGCGGCAAGGCGCCGAGGCAAAGGGTTGGGACGTGGCCGAGAGTCTTGCGGCGCGCGCGCAACCCGCAGGTATGGTGTCACGACAGATTTACGAAGAGTTCCGCGATGAAATTCTGGCGGATGTCGCGCGTGAGCGGCCTGATATCCTGATGCTGTCGATGCATGGGGCGATGGTCGCCGATGGCTATGACGATTGCGAAGGTGATCTGATGGCGCGTGCCCGCGCCATTCTTGGCGCAACAGCTATCATCTCGCTCGAGATCGACCCGCATTGCCACCTCACGCCCCAGATGTTGGATGCGGCCACTCTGATCGTTTGCTTTAAAGAATACCCGCACACTGACATTCCAGAGCGGGCGCATGATTTGTTTGCCCTGACCGTAGATGCTGCCGAGGGCCGCACCCTTCCGGTTATGCGCGATTTCGACTGTCGGATGATATCAATGTATCCGACCCAATCACCCATCATGCGCAGCTTCGTCGATGATATGATCACGACCGAAGGGCAGGGCGGTATCCTGTCCCTCTCGCTGGTGCATGGGTTTCCGTATGGCGATACCGCCGTAACCGGCACCCGGATGCTGGCGATTGCCGATGGTGACGCAAAGCTTGCCGCGCAAACGGCACAAGCCTTTGGGATGCGCCTATGGGATAACCGCGAGGCCCTGCGCATCACTTGGCCCGACATTCCTGCCGCGTTGGATCGTGCGCAACAGGCCAAAGCCTATCCCGTTGTATTGGCCGACACTGCCGACAATGCCGGGGGAGGCGCACCCTCCGATAGTACCTTTGTGCTGCAAGAGATTCTGGCGCGCGGTCTCAAAGACGTGGCTATGGCCGTGTTTTGGGATCCGGTTTTAGTCACTATGTGCCTAGATGCAGGTGTCGGTGCACACATGCGTGTACGGTTGGGCGGAAAACGTTCAGAGGCCTCGGGTGATGCAATAGACCTAGAGGTCATCGTGCGCGCTATCTGCGAAGACATGACACAGGATTTCGGCGTCGTGCCATCGCCGTTTGGCACTGGTGTCTGGCTTGAGGCCGACGGCGTGCATTTGGTCGTCAACGACAGCCGCACCCAATGCCTGCACCCGTCGCTGTTTACCGATCTGGGGCTGGATTTGGCGCAGATGAAGATCGTGGTGGTGAAATCGTCGAACCACTTTTACGCGGGCTTTGCCCCCATCGCGTCCGAAGTCATTCACATGGCCAGTCCCGGTACCCTGACCGCCGATTTTGCCGCCATCCCTTATGCCAAACGCGATCCGGCCTATTGGCCGCGGGTCGAAAACCCCTATGCCTGAAACGGCCCGAACACGGAGTCCCGACATGAAACTTCTCATTGCCTGCCTGGCCACGGAAACCAACACCTTTTCACCCATGCCCACGGGGCGGCTCGCCTTTGAGGCCGGCATGGTAGCACGCGACGCGACCCAACAGCCCGCGATGCTGCTTTCGGCACCGCTGCACGAATGGCGGCGTATGGCCGAAGAACGCGGCTGGGAGGTCGTCGAAAGCCTGACCGCCGCCGCGCAACCCGCCGGACGCACGATCCGTGCGGTCTATGAAGCGTTCCGCGACGAGATCCTCGCTGATGTGAAAACCCACCAGCCCGATGTGCTCTTGCTGTCGATGCATGGCGCAATGGCCGCCGACGGTTATGACGATTGCGAAGGTGACATGATGCAACGTGCCCGCGCGATCATGGGCCCAGACAAGGTGATCGGGCTGGAGTTGGATCCGCATAACCATCTGACGCGGACGATGCTGGACAACGCCACCCTGATCATCAATTACAAAGAATACCCGCATGTTGACGCGCCCGAGCGCGCACGCGAGCTGTTCATCATGGCCGCTGACGCCGCCGAGGGCAAAACCAAGCCCGTGATGCGCGCGCATGATTGCCGGATGTTGACCATCATCGAGACGATGAAAGAGCCTGCAATGTCCTATGTGCAGGCGATGAAAGACGCCGAGGGCAAGGATGGCGTGCTCTCCGTCTCGCTGACGCATGGCTTTCCCTGGGCTGATGTGGCGGATGTAGGGGCCAAAACTCTGGTGATCACCGACGCCAACCCCGACAAGGCGGCGAGCGTCGCCAAAGACTTCGCCGACAAGCTCTGGGATATTCGCGACGGCCTGCGGATGGATTATCCCGATATCTCAGGGGCGCTGGATGTCGTTCAGGCGTCGAACGAGCGCACACTGACGCTGGCCGATATGGGCGACAACGCAGGCGGCGGCGCACCGGCGGATTCGACCTTTATGCTGCGCGCGCTCCTTGATCGCGGGATCAAGGATGTCGCGCATGGGATTTTCTGGGACCCGGTTCTGGTGACGATGTGTCAGGATGCGGGCGTCGGCGCGCGGATGCAGGTGCGTCTGGGCGGCAAGATCTGCGCCGAATCCGGCGAGGCGGTGGATCTGGAGGTCACCGTGCGCGCCATCCGCGAGGGGATGACACAGATGATGGGCGCATCGGAAATGCCCATGGGCACGGGAGTGTGGCTGGATGCCGATGGCGTGCATCTGGTTGTGTCGTCGCTTCGGACGCAGAACTTCTCGCCCTCGGTTTATACCGATCTGGGGATGGACATCACCCAGATGCGCGCGCTGATCCCGAAATCGACCAACCATTTCTACCAGAATTTCGCAAAGATCAGCCCCAAGGTGATCCACGTCAAGACCCCGGGCACGGTGACGCCCGACATGACCATCATCCCTTATACCAAACGCGACGGAAATTTCTGGCCCAAGGTCGAGAACCCATTCACTTGAAGGAAAAACGATGACTGTTAACCGTATTGGAACACCCCCTGTCCTGCCCAATGGTGCGACCGTGCCACTTGTGCCCGCGACGCGTGTGGGAAATTTGATCTTTTGCTCGGGCGCCCTGGGCATCGATGCGAATTTCAAACTGGTTGAGGGCGGTGCGGGCGCGCAAACCCGACAGGCGATTGCCAATTTGCGATCCGTGTTGGCGCAAGCCGGCGCAACGCTGACGGATGTGGCCAAAACCACTGTCTGGTTGACCGACTTGGCCGATTTCGCGGAATTCAACAAGGCCTACGCCGAAGCCTTTGGCGCTGATCTGCCCGCTCGTTCAACTGTGACCTCAGCTCTGGCAATCCCGGGCGCTCTGGTTGAAATCGAAGCGATCGCAAGCGTCTCAGGCTAAGAGAGGGAACGCGAGGCAATGGCGTACGACATCTTGATCCGAAATGGCCGCGTGATTGACCCTGAAACGGGATTTGACGAGGTCTGCGATGTGGCAATCAACGGCGACACGATCTCGGCCATTGGCAAAGGCCTCGGCCCCAGCTTGCGAGAGATTGACGCAACCGGCCTGATTGTCGCACCTGGGTTCATTGACATTCATGCGCATGGGCAATCGGTCGCGGCAGACAGGATGCAAGCGTTTGACGCCGTGACCACCTCGCTGGAGTTGGAGGTCGGCGCGTTGCCCGTTGCGGGCTGGTATGAGGCACAGGCCGAAATTCCGCGGGTGCTGCATTATGGGACAGCGGCGGCTTGGATCTTTGCGCGCCGTGCGGCTTTTGGTGGCTATACGCTCGATGCAGCGGCCCATCCGATTGACCAGTTGGGCCGCGCCACACAGGACAACCGCTGGTCAGTCGATGCGGCCAGTGATGCAGAGGCGGATGTCTTGGTTGCGCTGACCCGCCAAGGATTGGAGGAGGGGGGCATTGGCATCGGCATTCCCAATGGATATGCCCCCGGCGCGGGCGTCAAAGAGCTGACCCGAATTTGCGATTTGGCGGCAGAATTCAACTGCCCAACCTTCACGCATATCGCCTATGCCAGCAACATCGACCCGCACAGCTCGATTGAAAGCTATGTAAAACTTATCGGGCTTGCGGGCGCGACAGGTGCGCATATGCATATCTGCCACATGAACTCAACGAGCCTCTTGGACATCGAGCGGGTCGTAGAACTGGTGGCCAAAGCGCAGGCGATGGGCCTGCCGGTGACAACCGAGGCCTACCCATATGGTGCAGGTTCGACAGTTGTCGGCGCCGGGTTTTTTGCTGACCCAGAGTTTATCAAGAAGTCTGGCAGTGAGTACGGCGCGATCGAACTGATCAAGAACCATCACCGTTTTACAGGGCGCGATGACATTCTGGCGGCCAGCGCCGAGAACCCATCGGACCTTGTCGTTTGGCATTTTCTGGATGTTGAAGCAAATGACCATCACCGCAAGCTGCTGGATGCTTCAGTGAACTATCCCGGCGGCGCAATCGCCTCTGATGCTATGCCGTGGATCGAGCCCGATGGCAGCATCTATTCCGGTATGGACTGGCCTTTGCCTGAACAGGTGCTGTCGCATCCGCGCTCGGCGGGAACGTTCATGCGCTTTTTGCGCGAATACGCCCGCGAGCGCGAGGCCATATCGCTTTCTGAGGCGTTGGCGAAATGTACGATTTACCCCGCGAGGGTCATCGAACATTGCGCGCCGCAGATTGCCCGCAAGGCACGGCTGCGCGCTGGATTTGACGCGGATATCGTTGTTCTTGATTTTGATCGACTGACTGACCGCGCTACGTTTGAGCAAATGAATCAGCCTTCTGACGGGGTGGTTCATCTGTTGGTCTCGGGGCAGGCGGTGATTTCGGAGGGGATATTGGACACCGAGGCCAGCCCGGGTCGACCAATCCGCCAAGCAGCGCGATGAGCGTTCCGATCCTGTTGGTAGTGGGGTTTCTGGGCAGCGGTAAGACCACCCTGATAAACGGCCTGTTACAGGGGGATCATGGCAAGCGAATCTCGGCGATTGTAAACGATTTCGGCGCGATCAACATTGATGAGGCGCTGCTGGAAAACGCCACCGACGAGGTCATCGGGCTCAAGAACGGCTGTATCTGCTGCGCACTTCAGGGCGACCTGTTGCGCACGCTGAAACAGGTTTTATCTGGCATCGCGCCCGATCTTATTGTCATCGAAGCCAGCGGCATCGCCGATCCGCAAGGTATCATAAATGCTGTCCTCGATCCTGTGCTCTGGCCTGCCGTTTTGCTCGATACCGTGGTGTGCCTCGTTGATGCTCAGGACCTAATTGCAACCCCAGAACGCGCGTCAGATCCGCTATGGCAGGCCCAGGTCAGGGCGGCGGATATTATTCAGCTTAGCAAGGCGGACGAGATCTCCGCTCAAGACCTGCAGGTGTTGAGCTTTCGGATAAACGCGATGGGCAAAAGCAATATTTTTCACTCCGATACCGCATCATTGATTGAGCTAACGGGTATGGGCAGCTCAAACGAGCGCAGGTTAAGCCGCGCAATAATAGAGAGCCAATCGCGCTTTGCTTCGCTCAGCTGGCGCTGTGATAAGGCGGTGCCGATGAGCGCGTTTCAGCACGCGATTGGGGAACTCTCGCCTTTATTGATGCGTGCCAAAGGCTTTGTCTCGTTCATTGAGAAGCCTGATGTTCAATTGGTCTTTCAACTGGTCGGGCAACGCGCTGTCTTGGCCCCGCGAACAGAGCCCGGTGAGGGGTGTGAGTTGGTTTTGATTGGCGAAAAAGACCGGTTCGATCCGGATGCCGCACGTTTGGTTCTGGATACGATCTTGTTATGATGAGGGATCGGAAACCGCCCAACGTTAGGTCACCATCTGATCTTCAACAGACTCTAACAAAGGGCGGCGCCCCAAAAATGCAAATAAATGGGTCGTTGATATTCCGAACGACTGCAGCGGCGGTGACCCTCGGATGCGACCCCGTCCACAAACGTTAATCGACTCCGAACCACCGTTTATCTATCAAACCAAAATTGTCTTCAACCGGTGGGTGGAGCCGGGTTGAACACTTGAGGCCCTGGAAGAACACGACGCGTAAGGCCTTGCGTATTTCGGAGAGCGAAATATGCGTTCGTTCGACCTCAATCTGACCGCATCGGCGCAAATTGTCCGACATTGGACGCTAACTCCGGATCATTCTCGCGCTTTCCAATCTCAGCGATTTTTTGGATCAGCTGCGGCACCGCTGAATGTGTGGTGCGGCCTTTACGCGTGACCACTGACCACCTGCCGTCGATGCCAAGATCAATCTGAACGCGCTTGAGGGTCCCCAAAGCGAGCGCATTACGAACAGTCCCGGGTGTTGTCAGCAGTATCAGATCACTCGCGGCTACGGCGTCGCCTAGTGCAGCGATATTGTGGCTGTCGATGGAAATAGTGGGCTCGGTTCGCAATGTGTCACGCTCGATGACCCGGCCGAAGGCGTTGGTTACGTCAGCCGGGAAAAAGGTTCCTGCGAATTGATACTGCGCAAGATCAGAGGGTTTTGGGTGCCGGATGTTCAATATCGGATGGCCCGCTCGGCAAAACGCACAACCGGGTTGCGGCGGCAGTTCAACAATGTGCAACCCCTCCGAATTCGCCGGTAAATCTCGCACATCCCCAACAATCAGATCCAGGCTATCGTCGTGTAATCCTTCCAGCAAAGCCACCGTTTCCTGCATGATTAGGTCCAGTTTCACTTGCGGATGCGCGTTGTGAAATTCGGCGATAACCGGGCCACCGAGCGCCGACGAAAAGACTGCCGTCATCCCCAGTCGAATATGCCCGCCCAGTCCCGAAGCGAGATTTTCGAGGGTTTGATCCAGATTGCGCGCCTCGAACATCAATGCATCGACCCGTGCCAGAATGCTACGGGCTTCGGGTGTGAGCGTGATGGGACGCTCAGAACGCTCGAACAGGTCGAACCCAAGCTTCCTCTCTAAGCTGCGCACCGAGTTGCTCAGCGCAGGTTGGGTAATGTTCGCCAATTCGGCAGCACGAACAAAACTTCCTTCGCGCGCGACGAGTTGGAAATGATGAAGTTGGGACAGGTTCATCATGGGTGATTGCGGCCTTCGTAATAAATTGGACGTTGCGTCATTTGTCGTGAGAGGCGGTGCAACCGGTGGAACTAACCACATTATTCAATTGATGAATGAAAATATCAAAAAAGTAAACTGGCGCGAATAATAAATGTCCCGCATCTTTCCACCGTCTGACTCGCTGATATCAAGCGATCCGTTCAGATAAGCGAGAGGAGGAGACATCCATGAATTTCATCAAGACCATCGCCATCACAGGTGCCCTTGCGATCGGAATGTCAGCAGCGGCATCGGCGCAAACGATATTGAAGCTGGCCACTGCTGCCCCTGAGAACACGCCTTGGGGCGCTCAGGTTCAACGCTTGGCTGCCGCTATCTCAGAGGAAAGCGAAGGCCGATTGCAGGTTGAACCGTATTTCAATTCGCAGCTTGGCTCCGAGAACGATACACTGGCGCAACTCGCGCGTGGCCGCATCGAGATGGGTCTTTTCACCATCAGTGCCGGTGCTCAGCAGGCGCCGGAAATCGGGCTGATGCAGCTCTATGGCTATTATGACAGCAACGAACAGCGCGCTTGTGTGCAGGAAAATCATCTGACCGATGAAGTCCGTAATCGTCTTGGAGAGCATGGCGTCTATTTCGGGGCTTGGGCTGAGGTCGGCAATGGCTATCTGATGTCTGATCGCCCGGTTACCAGCATCGAAGACTTGCAAGGCCTGCGTGTTGGAATTTCGGTTAACCGTATCAATACCGCTTACTGGCAGACGCTTGGGGCAAACCCGGTTCCGCTGAGCCCAGGTGAGGCGGCTTCGGCGGCGTCGACAGGGCTGATCGATGTGTATCCGACGGTCTACACCTTCTATATTCCCTCGGGTTTCAATGAGATTTATCCGATTGTGTCGGAATACAATTATGCCAATGGTCCCGGCATGTGGGCGATGAGCCAGCGGGTCATGGACGGTATGAGCGACGAAAATCAAGCGGCCGTTCAGCGTGCCTATGCACGGTTCAATTCTCAAGAGATCATGGATGAGATTTTTGCCTTTGAGGATGTCCTGCGAGGTGTGCATGAACGCTCCGGCGGTCAGATCGTGCAGCTGACAGAAGAGCAGATCGCGGGCTTCCGGGACCGCTTGCCGCCATTCTGGGCAGAAATGGTTGCCGACTTCGGTGATGAGGGTGCTGCGATCATGGCACTGATGGAAGACGGCAAGGCCGCCTGCGCCAACTGATCCTAATCCACGTGACCGGGCGCCCAATGATTGGGCGGCGCCCGGACTATTCAAAGGATTATTCCATGACTTCGAACGCTGCGCCTGTTGCCGTCACCCGGTTGCTTTCTGGTTGGCACCTGCTTGAACGCTGGGTTGCCGTAATTGCCTTCACCATTATCGGGGTTCTGGTTTTCTCGGACGTTGCGGGACGTGAATTCATCGGCCCTGTCGGAAACGCACTTGGGTTCGACATGGGCGCGACGGGGATCTACGGCGCTCGCAAGCTGTCATTGTTCATGCTGGTGATCGGCGCATTCGCCGGGCTGGGGGTCAGCGTTGCGACTGGCACGCAGATCGTGCCCCGCATAGCGTTTAAATGGGTGCCCGAAAGCTGGGGCGCACCGGTGGACCGCCTCGCCAACCTGTTCAGCGGCGTGCTGTTCTTTGCCGTAGCATTCTACGGTTACGTTTTCGTCGAGTCTTCGCGTCAGATCGGCACGATCATGCCCGGCATCGACTGGCCAGTATGGATCATCCAATCGGCAATTCCAATCGGCTTCGCCTCGGCGGGGGTGCGGTATTTCATCTTCGCAATCTGGCCAGACACCGCCCCTGTGCGCGAGGAGACACCAGAATGACCGCTTTCGCACTTCTTGCACTGGTTCTGGCTTTGTTGGTGCTACGCCAACCGCTGACCGTTATTCTGATTTCGGCGATTGCCTATGTCCACATCTTCTGGGGCCACGGATATCTGGACTACATCGTCGAGGACATGTGGGTGTCGCTGAACAAGGAGCTAATCCTTGCTGTACCGTTATTCCTGCTTTGCGGGGCGGTTATGACCGAAGGCAGCGCCGCGCGCCGTTTGGTGCGGATCGTGCGCGCCTTGACCGCACCCACTCGCGGCGGGCTGGGTGTCGCCGCGATCATCAGCTGCGCGGTATTCGCCGCGATCTCAGGGTCGTCCATCGTGACAATGATCGCCGTGGGATCTGTGTTGTATCCCGCGATGAAAGAAGCAGGCTACACCAACCGATTTGCACTGGGCACCGTGGTGTCGGGCGGAACGCTGGGCATCATCATTCCGCCGTCAATTCCGCTGATCCTGTATGGTCTTGTCACGGAAACTTCGATTGTTGACCTGTTCCTTGCGGGCGTTCTACCGGGGCTAGTTTTGATTGTGCTGATGATGACTTATGCGATCTGGGCAAACCGGCACCGGCCAGCACAAAAAATGGACTGGGCCGAACTGGGCGTTGCGGTAAAAACGGGCATTTGGGCGGCGCTGTTCCCGATAATCCTGCTAGGTGGCATTTATTCTGGGTACTACTCTCCAACCGAGAGTGCAGCGGTTGCGTTGGTCTATGCGGTCCTCATCGAGTTTTTTATTCACCGCGAAATGACCCTGAGGAAATACTTCAACGTGGTCACCGAAACCGCAAAGCTGGGTGGCGCGCTGTTCCCGCTGATTGCTGTGGCACTGTCGTTGAACCTGATCCTGACTGAATACCGCGTGCCGGCGCAGATGGTTGAACTGGCGGGCCTGTATATTGACAGTCCGCTGGCCTTTATCTTGATCGTGAACCTGCTGCTTCTGGCGGTCGGTGCTTTCATGACCACAAACGAGGCCATATTAATCCTTGGCCCGATCCTGATGCCGGTGGCGCTGGCCTATGGCTTTCACCCGGTCCACTTTGGGATCATCATGATCGTGAACCTTGAAATCGGTTATCTCACGCCGCCTGTCGGCATGAACCTGATGGTTGCCTTGGTGACGTTCAAACAAAAGTTCAGCGAAGTGGTGATGTCGGTGCTGCCGTATATCGCGGTCATGGTGATCGGGCTGATCATTATCACTGCCGTGCCGTGGCTGTCATTGGGGCTGCTGTGAAGGGGAATCAAGGCTCAGGTCAGCGGCGCCGCGTAGATATCGCTGTGTTCAACCGCGACGACAAACGCGCCAAGGTCGGCCATTTGGGCTGTGCGCAGCGGGTGCGCGCTCCAGTCGTGCCAGCCCTGCGGGTCGGACCAGTCTGCGATGACGCACAGGCAGTCGGGGTCGGTAATGGACTGACGCAGCTCGCCGGCGATGAACTGGGGGATTACCTCAGAGCACTCGCGCAGAACGCCTCGCGTCAGAAAAGCGTCAGCTGCGGCAGCACGTTGCCCAGCCAGAACCCGCACAATAAGCAACGAACGATATGTCAAACCGTAGCCTCTCATTCCGTACCATCGGGCGATCCTGCGGCAAAACACGGTCAGGTGTAAAGTCATGCAAATCCGCCCAACCCTCCCTGGATTGAAAACCACGCCGATCTTGATCCGCAACGCACGGATTTTCAACGGCACGTCTGAACAATTGATCGAGGGTCAAGATTTGCTTGTCGCTGAGGGCCGTATCGCTCGCATCGCACCGCGCATCGACCCGGACGCGGGTTGGCAAGTCATTGATGCCGAAGGCCGAACTCTTAGCCCCGGATTCATCGACGCCCATGCCCACGTGATGTTCCAGATGTCCTTTTCCGAGGCGTTTGGATCGGACGAGTTTTACTGGGCCTATAAAGCGACCGCCGCGGCCGAGACCTATTTGATGAACGGGTTTACGACGATCCGCGACGTTGGCGGCAATACGTTCTCGTTAAAGAAGACGATCGATGCAGGCGTGATTGCCGGTCCGCGTATTTATCCTTCAGGTCCAATGATCTCGCAAACTTCGGGCCATTCAGACCACCGGCAGGATTGCCACCGCTGCGCGACGATCCTGAACGAGCCATCGGTGCCAATGAAATACCACATGGTCGCCGTGGCGGATGGTGTGGACAGCGTTCTGGTGTCCGTGCGTGAAGCACTGCGGCGCGGCGCGAGCCAGATCAAGATTTGCACCACCGGTGGCACGGGGTCTTTTGCGGATCCGCTGGATGTCACCCAGTTCCTACCGTCCGAGGTGCAGGCTGCCGTAGCAGCCGCCCGTGACTGGGGCACCTATGTCTGCACCCACGCCTATCATGATGAAGGCATCCGTCGCGCTGTAGAAAACGGGGTGCAGTGCGTTGAACACGCCAACCTTGCCAGCGAGGCCACCCTCCGCATGATGCAGGAACGAGGCATTTGGCTGTCGCCGCAAGTCATAATCTATACCAAGCATCCTTTGGGCTACACGGACGACCAAAAAAGCAAGCACGACGAGGCCTACGACGGCATCGACCAAATGATGACGGTAGCACGCAAAATCGGGTTTGAAAAAATCGCGTTCGGGTCGGATATTATCACCGACCCCGATCTGCTGGCTCGCGTGAATGATGAATTCCGCTTGCGAACCAAATGGTTCACCCCGTTCGAAGTGATGCGGCAAGCGACGGCTTTGTCTGGGGAATTGTTGGCGCTTTCCGGGCGGCGCAACCCCTATCCAGGCAAGCTCGGCGTGATTGAGGAAGGCGCGTTGGCCGACCTGTTGCTGATCGATGGCAACCCCCTTGTCGATATCGAGGTTGTCACTGGTCCAGACGAAAACCTTCACCTTATCATGAAAGGCGGTGTGGTCCACAAATCCACCCTGTCGTCTTTGAAAGGATTTTCCGATGCACGATAACACCGCTGAAGACACCTATCGCCTTCGGTCACAGGTTTCTGTGCCTAAGCTCTTGGAATGCGGGGATGTCGCGCATTGGTGGTGCACCCATATTTCGGAATGCATGCCCACCGCGGTGATCAATAGCCCTCATGCCGGCGCCGGGTTGATCGACGCGCCGATGGATACTGTGTTTGAC
>Ga0316204_10009721_pt1 | contig 12714 bp, 12 predicted proteins | sample 6monrhotite_MG_2_FD_205661 | JGI IMG/M metagenome (GOLD analysis project Ga0316204, IMG submission 205661) | Microbial mat bacterial communities from mineral coupon in-situ incubated in ocean water Damariscotta River, Maine, United States -... | ecosystem: Environmental > Aquatic > Marine >...
GCACAGGCTGAGTTAGAAGCTGATATACGTGGATTTTTTAGTGCAGTTGACCCTGAACACAATATTGATCAGTCAAGAACACACCCGCAATGCCGATTCCCCGCACGGCTACACTGGCTCAACCAGCGGCTGAGCTTTGCTGGTTCTTTACCAAAAGTGGAGTGCTCAAACTTTAACGAGTGGAAGTTACAGTGGGATGCTACGCAAATTACCCTGTTATTTCCGAGTATGTATTTGGGCAACCCCGCCTCAATGTTTGGTCATACCTTTATCCGATTTGATACCGAGGGGAAAAGCCAGTTACTCAGCCCAACGCTAAGTTATGCTGCAGCCTCTGATAAAGCAGACTCTTTACTTGTGTTCTCGTGGAAGGGGATATTTGGCGGATATGCGGGGCGTTTTTCCATGCAGCCGTATTATGAAACGCTACGCGAATACAGCGATATAGAACAGCGTGACATATGGGAATATAAATTAAATCTCACTCCAGCTGAAACGACTCAATTAATCAGGCATCTGTGGGAAGTAAGTGGTATTCATTTTGACTATTTTTTTCTGCGTGAAAATTGTGCCTTTCGATTGCTGGCTTTATTAGATGTTGCTCGCGAAGGCATAAATATGAGCTTAACCACGCATCCTGTTTATGCGATACCCGTAGATACGGTGCGCGATATTCAACAGGCGGGTTTAATTGCAGATAGAAAGTATCGACCCGCAACGCATAATAAAATAAAACAGATGGACAGGCAGATGGATTCGCATAGCCGTAAGGCAGCTTTTTCAATATTGGATCAGTCTCTATCTATCAATGATTTATCGAGTAAGCTAAATACAGCTCAACAAGCCCAGACTTTAGAGTTGGCAAATGAAATATTAGGACAGGAGAAAACCGTAAACCAGTCATTGCAAATGCAGGTATTAAGCGCGCGTAGTAAATTACCAGTTGAAGCAACGCAAATTAAGTTTATAGCGACATCACCAGAAACATCGCACGATTCAGCACGTTGGAATTTTGGGTTTGGAGAGAATGATGATCAGACGTTTTATGAAATAGGGCTGCGCTTAAATTTTCATGATGCACTCGACCCAGTACAGGGATTTCCAGAAGGTGTCTCCATTAATATACTAGATACGCAGTTTCGTTGGTATGAGGATACTGAACAATTAAAACTGGAAAATATAGATATTTTCTCTATGCAATCACTTTTGGCTGTTGAGAAATGGGCTGCGCCATTCTCGAAAAAAATGTCTTTTCAGATTAATAAGCGAAATTTCTTTAATGGAGACAGACATCATGTATTTGAGGCCGAAGTAGCCGCTGGTTATACAAAAGACGTACAGGACGTTCTGTTTTATGCGATGTTGAATGGGCGTCTGGATTATGCAGCTGAACTGGAAAAAAATCACGCGAGTTATGCCGGATTTGATATTGGTTTTATATGGGAGCTAAATCCGTTTGGATTAAACGCTCAGAGTCAATTTGTTGCACAGAGCTTTCACCAGCTATCGGGTGAACAGGGTGATATTCAATCGATACAGTTCGGTATTCAGTTTAATCTTATGAAGAACAGTAGTGTGCGAATTGAATACAAGAAAGATGAATATTCAACATTAGAAATTGAAGAGGCGAAGTTGAGTTATCTATATTATTTTTAAGCTCATTCAATAGTGCATACTAGTATCCAATTATATGTTTGCGCCTTAAAATGTGCGCTGATCCCATCCCCACATATGCCGCTCTGGGCTACTAAATTCAATATAAATCCGAGATGAATCTATTTGAGTTTCTATCTTCATAAACTCACATAAGCGAGCAGAAAAATCAGCCGTTGTATTTTCGGGTAAGCCGAGGCTTTTTAATTCTAGTAGCGCGCAGGGGTCGTGTTCCCCGCCAAAAATTAAACATTGCTCATCTTCTACCTGTACCATTATATAGCTTTCGGGTTTACCGAGAATATTGGCAATGGTAAGAGAGGCCTTCTCGGCAATATCGGACTTGTCATTGAGTTTTATATTCGTTCGTATCGTTAATAAAGGCATAATCTTACTTACAGTGTTTACTAATTAAATCACGTGATTGCTGCATTTTTTGTTCTTTTTGTTTTTGAGAGATAAAGCTGGCGTTTCCGTCTTTATCTTTACTTCGAATGCGGCCAATAGATTGCATACGGGTAAGATTTTTTCGGGCCTGTGCACAGGCTGCCATACGTTGCTTTTTCTCAGCCTTAGTTTCAGGTTTCTTTTCAGGGGTTTCAGCATCGCTGTTTGCGCTTTTATCTGTATTGTCTTTGTCACCAGAGTTTAAGGCAGGGCGCTTGTAGCTAGAAGTATCTTCTGGTGCATAGCTTTGCACGCGCATTTGTTCAGCTTTAGCACTGGCCGGGCGTTGCTGGCCATAATGTACATTACCCTCTTCATCTACCCATTTATAAATACCAGAATAACAGTAATTACTAATGGACAAGATGACCAGAAAAAGTAGGCCTTTTAAAAAAGGGTTATTAAGTTTTATTGGGCTTAATGAGTGTTTGCTTATATTCATGATGATTCACTTATAAGTGTTCTTATTGTTTGATTCTATAGTAATTTTTGAATTTTTTCTTATGTCTACCGATGATATGCGTCAATTCATTTAATAAATGGCAACATAATGTTTGCATATAAGGCATGGCTTGTTAGTATTCAATCCTCTTTTGGGTTCGTATAAGAAAATGTTATGGCAGATAGAAGACTTAAAGTGTTTCATACAGTAGCCAAACTGTTGAATTTTACTAAGGCAGCGGATGCGCTCCACATGACTCAACCGGCAGTGACGTTTCAGATTCGTCAGTTGGAAGAGTACTTCAATACTCGATTGTTTGATAGAACACATAATAGAGTAAGCCTGACTGAGGCCGGCCAACGGGTTTATGGTTTCTCAGATAAAATATTCGAACTGTATGATGAAATGGAACATGCCATTCGTGAAATGACGGGTGATGTGAGTGGAATGGTAACACTCGGTGCTAGTACTACGATTGCTGAGTATATGCTGCCATTCCTACTTGGTGACTTTAAGGCTAAAAATCCAGAAGTTAATATCCGTTTAAAGGTGTCTAATACAGATGGTATTGTTTCGATGGTAGAAAACAATATTATTGACTTGGGTATTGTTGAAGCATCGGTTGGCAATAAAAATTTACAGGTTGACGTGTGTCGCATAGACCAGCTGGTTGCAATTATGCCACCGGGTCATGATTTGGCTTCTTATGAATCCTTAACACCACAGCAACTGGCATCGCAGCCTTTTATATGTCGTGAAGAAGGCTCGGGTACACGTGAAGTCATCGGCGAATATTTAAAGTTAATCGATGAAGAGCCTAATGTATGTCTTGAGTTAGGCAGCCCGGAATCTATCAAGAGTGCAGTGGAAGCGGGCATGGGTATTTCTATTATGTCCTGTTCAACAGTGCAGAAAGAACTTAAATTGAACACACTGGTGGCAATACCATTAGATCCGCCCTTAGAGCGTCCATTTTCTTTTGTGCATCAGCGACATAAGTTTAAAGCACGTGCGATGGAAGAGTTACTTGAGTTTGCCAAGCAGTATTGTGAGTCTCATCCAAAATAATTGTGTTGCTTTTTAATGCATGACCCATTTTTAATGAGTCGTGCATTGAAACTTGCCATATAATTTCTTAAATTATACAAATCGTTACAATCATTATTAATCAATTCTTTTGTAATTCAGGAGGTGGTGGTGAACCCATCAGCTAAAACACTGGCAGAAATATTTGATTATTTGCCCGAGAAAGATCAGCTGACACTGTTTGAGTTTGCGGCATTTTTAAAATCAAGAGCACCTGAACCCGAGTCTGCACAAAAAGAACCTTTAGGTATTCCTCGTCCTGAGGAAGAAAGCGTTGTTGCCGCTGTAAAACGTTTAAAGCAAAATTATCCTATGCTAAAACAAAAAGAGCTATTGCATGAAGTCTCATCTCATATGATGGATCATATGATGAAGGGAAAAATCGCAGTGGATGTGATTGATGATCTTGAAGATTTGTTTGAAACCAAATTTAAGCAGATGATGGGTGTAGAAGATTGATTTCAGTTTTACGTATTTGGTATAACCGCCACTTTTCTGACCCACAGGCGGTTATTCTGGCATTAATGCTTATCTTTGGTTTTGCCTTGATCATTTTTATGGGGCAGGTGTTAACGCCGGTGATTGCTGCAGTTGTAATAGCGTATGTGCTTGAAGGTGCTGTACAAAAGCTATGCCTGTTAAAAGTACCCCATATGATCTCTGTTAGTTTTGTTGTGCTGAGTTTTGTACTCCTGTTATTAATATTTGTGTTGGGTTTATCTCCCTTAATCACCAAACAGCTGAGTCAGTTCTTTATAGAAATGCCGGATATGTTAAGTCAAGGTCAGCAATTATTAATGACTTTACCGCAAAATTATCCATTTATTTCTGAGTCACAAATTCAGGATATAGTTAAGCAAATTAATAATGAGCTTGCGTCGGTAGGGCAGGTTGTCGTTTCAAAGTCATTAGCATCGGTGGTTAATCTATTTACCATAATGATTTATATGGTAGTGGTACCTTTGCTAGTGTTTTTCTTTTTGAAAGATAAAGAAAAAATAGTGCAGTGGTTGAGTCGCTTTTTGCCCAGTAAAGATGGCCTTGCCGGGGAAGTGTGGAGAGAAGTTGATATAAAAATAGGTAGCTATATTCGCGGTAAGTTTATTGAAATTGCTATTGTGGCGGTTGCTACCTTTATCCCATTGCAAATACTTGGCCTGGAGTACGCTGCCTTATTGAGTTTCTTTGTTGGCTTGTCGGTGATTATTCCATACGTAGGGGCAGTCGCAGTGACCATACCCGTAGCACTTCTGGCGTATTTTCAATTTGGGCCTGGTACCGAGTTTTTATACATTATGCTAGCGTATGGCATCGTACAATTTTTAGATGGAAATTTATTAGTACCACTACTGTTTTCTGAAGTGGTAAATATGCACCCGGCAGCGATCATTGTTTCAGTATTAGTCTTTGGTGGAATATGGGGTGTATGGGGTGTCTTTTTTGCAATTCCTTTGGCTACCTTAATTCAGGCTGTCATTAATGCATGGCCTACAGAACAGCAGGTGTAACTACTAAGATCTTTAGCGATATAGTACATCGCCCAGTTTCATCGCCATCTGTGCAACGAGTTCTATTTCAGAATTATCAAACTCTTTATCGCGTACTTTATGAGATGAGAAATTCACAGTACCGGTGACTTTGCCGCTACTGTCATGAATTGGGGCGCCGATATAAGACTCTAGCTGAACAGCTTTGTAAACAGGGTGTATGACCATTTCCGGTATGATGCCCACTTGAATATAAGTGATTGTTTTGTCTTTCTTAGCAACAGCAGCACAATAAGTGTCGCACAATTCGAATTTATCGCCAGCTGAAAAAATATCGCCCAATTTAGAAGACACTTGCTGGATGGTGTAATCAGCCCCATTGATTTTACTGAAAATTCCGGTTTCAAGATCAAGCGTATCAAGACCTGCTTTTAAACCTTCTAACATCCATTTGTTTATATCTGGTGTGATCTTCTCTATAGGTGTATCTAGCCATTGCTGAAGGCGCTGATTAGTCATTACTTTTTCTCAATATCTGCTGGGGGATATGTAAAGTTTAGACATATTTTAGTTGCTTTTCAGGAGGATTTAATGGTGTTTCTGAAAGTGTCGTTTGCGGCGTATTTTCAGCTTGCGTGACCACCATACCCATATGCCGCTTATGCCGAGTAGCATCATTAATATAGCGGCGGCATCCATAATATAAATGCCCCAGCTGTCATTGAAGATTCTCCCAGAGTGTAGATCGAGTATGAATTTTTCCAGGTTCAATCCATCGCCTCTGTATGCTGTTTTAAGATCATCAAGTTGAGTTTCATTGATCTCTGTTTTTTGTGACCAATTTGATCTTAGCCTGTTAGATTCAGGCTTCCAGCTACTCAATTGTGCGTTAGATAAGTAGATATTTTTTTCTTTATCGAGTAATGCGATTTTTTTCTGGCTAGTACCGACTTTATGAATTGCAGAGCTTGTGTTAACCGGGATTAATTCAATTATTTCTCCATCGGCATCAACCAGTAATACATGATGTTCCAACGCTATAGCAATAATGTCATCTAATACTGCAATGCCCTGTAATTGCTCTGCATGAGTGAAAAGTGTTTTTCCATTAAAAAATAGTTGCTGATTCCATTGGCTAACCCATATGTTGCCAAGCTTGAATGTGCTGGGCTCACCTTGAGGATTTATGTTGTACCAATCAAGTAGTAAATCTGATTTTATACTGGTTTTGTCCAGTTCAAAATCTTCAGTGTGATTTAGCATAATGCCAGTGATAGACAGAACGAATAGTAATATCAGTCCGGCTAAGCCTAAACGTCTATGCCATAAAAAAAACGGAAATGATTTTCTTTTACGGGTCATTTTATTAATTACTTTCTGTTAATAATACTTGTTGATTAAGCAGGAGTGCGATGCGAGCTAACTTGGTGAGGGCACGTACGGATAAAGTGGCTCCCGATATTCCATCAACCGTGCCGTTTAACTCATTATTATCGGTGATAGATAATTGATTAAATTGTTTGCTAAAAAATGGATAACGTACTTCCCAGCCGCGTGTTTCTCTAAAGATTAAAACCTTCAGTTGGCTAATTTTGTTGTTATCAATAATGATGCCAACGGTAATGGGCTTCTTTTTACCTATTTCTTCTAATACCCAAACACTGCGCTGTTGTTTTTTCCAATAGCGGATACGTTTTGCCTTATATTTATGCTGCAGAATATTCTCTATATTCTGGCGCAACTTTCCATTAATCCAGATAATATCGGGATCAGGTGCTTGTTGGTTAAACGCATTACTGATAAATTCTTCCGGCTGCTGATACGTGCCTTTTGCATGGGTATTAGCAGTGAATAGAAGTGTGCTTATCAATAAAAAATGTATAACAAAATTATGTAGCTTCATGGCAATGAATAATATCAGTTGTCTGTTATGTCTGCTGTATTTAGGTTTTACTTAATATGGTGTTTTTAGGCTATGTGTAAACAAAAACGGGAAGCATCGAAAGATGCTTCCCAAAGTACCAGCTAAGTATTGCAGTTTGACCACCTGCGCATACAGGAGCTTACTGTCGCTGGTGTCTTGCTTACAAGTAGGCTATTGATTAAAACTGATAACCGACACCCAGGTTAATTCCATCAAAATCACCGGCATCATCATTCTGCATTTGGTAGTCGGCCTTGAATACTACATCTTCATGAGGCCAGTAGTTAAAGCCAATATCTGTCTGTGCTTTGTCCGTGGCGCCGTCATCATTCGTCCAGTTGTTCTGGCGAGTAAATACACCCCATTTGCTATTAAGTTTGTATGATGCCTCTACAAAACCACCCGTTTGAGTGTCAGCTGCCGTATTGATGTTTACATCCCAAGTTGCATATAGTGCGGTTAAAGCCAGTGGGCCAGACGTGTATTTGGCATGTGTTTCAATCAAAGTAGCGCTAACTGCATCTGCTGCCGTGCCCTGTGACATATCGTCCTGGTACTGCAGGGTACCTGCTACCTCTAAACCGGGCATGCCTGTATATTTAACGCGTGCCGTGTAGGCCAGGCTATCGGCTACGGCGTTAGCTACTTTTTGGCGGCCACTTCGCACATTGCCAGTTGCGCTGTTTAGGCCAGAGTGAATGGCTAAATCGTAGCTAATGCCATTATCCATATAGGCAGAGTACATTGCACCGGCTTCCCACCATGTTGCAGGGATAATATTTTTCTCAACCGGGTTACGTTCTACACCGTAGAATGCAGGGGGTTCATGTGTCTCATTTATGATGCCGACGGGGAGTAAGAATACACCAGCTTTTAGCATCTCAGTGTCGCTGATATCCATTTCAATATAGGCCTGTTCTAACTCAACTTCGCCGCCATTAGAGCCGTCATCCGTGTCTTTTACCAGTGCATGTTCCAGTTCTAGTTCTGAGAAGAAGCGAATCTTGTCATTAAATTCATGCCCAAAAAATAGTACAAAACGGTGGAAGTCGAACTCTTTCTTTTCGCCTTTGATATCTGAGTCCAGATTATTGTAATGAAGTTCACCATAACCACCGATAGTCGTTTCAGCAAAAGCTGCAGTTGAAGTCATAGCGGCAACAATTGATGCGCCAAGCATGGTTTTACGTAAAGTCATTGTCTTGATTCTCCAGATTTTGCTATGTAAGAGGTAGTTAGTTACCGCTTCAATAAATTCTTAATGTGCTGCGTATTCTACATAATCTACATGAGAATGCAAACGATTCTCATGTAGATTAGTGTTTTTTGTCTTTACGTGTCATTTGTCGAGTAGCTCACATAGCTGTAAATAGCCTCTCTGATGCTAATATGCGCTGCTAGCATTCATTGTATGATGTTGGTGTGTAGTTATTTAAGCTTGATACTGAGAGTTGAAATTTTGAAAATTACGTCAATAAGTAGTACTGAAAAAAGTGGTGTTTCTCATAATCCGAAGATTAAAAAGCACGTGCTGGTTGCAAACGGTGAAATTGAAAACATAACAAATTTTTCTGAGGCTATTTTCCCGCCAGGGGAAACAGCATATGCACATACTCATCGCGATATGACTGAAATATTTTTCATTAAATCAGGTAATGGCACTATTTCAGTGAATGAGCGGGCTATTCTTTTAGATGAAGGAATGTGCGTGACGGTTGAGCCGAATGAAGTGCATGAAATTATTAATACGGGTGTTACGGATATGATAGTGATGTGTATTGGAATTAAAACATAGCCCTATAATTTGTTATTAGAGAAACTGTGGTAACTAAACATCCATCGCCATGTTTGCCCAGCTAATGGCTTCAACATTAGCGATGAAAAAATCGTCCTCTGTTAAATCTTGAAAGCTAACATTTTCAAAGTCGGATACTTCATAGGCCAATGTACATCTTAATGCTTCACCTAACACACCTTCATGTTTCAGCAGGGCTTTTTCCACATCATCATTTAAGGGTAGTGGATCAATAATTGTTTCAATGTCACGTTCCATTAAAATATCTAAGGCAGAAAATAAACCTACGGTGAAAAAACTTTCCAGTGGTTTAAGCCCCGATTTTTCAGCCAGCATCTCGCACATTTTTCCACGAATCATCGCAAGGTGAATCATTTCTGAAGGACGATCGTCCATTTTTGACAGAGCAATCATTGATGCCCAACTGGATAATTGATTGCGCCCCAGAATAACAATGGCCTGTTTTATCGAGTCAACTTCACGCGAAAAACTGAAGAAAGAAGAATTGATTAGTTTGAGAATTTTATAACTAATAGAAACATCAAAACTAATGGCTTCTTCCAGTTCTTCTATATCGGAATTGGGATTTTGTAAAACGGTTAATAAATTAAGCACCGCTACCTTATTGGTAGGTAAGGCCTTGCTTCGAATAATGCGGGGTTTACTGAGAAAGTACCCCTGATAATAATCAAAACCGAGTTTACGGCAAAACTCGTATTCATCGATAGTTTCAATTTTCTCTGCGAGAAGTTTTACGCCGAACTCTTTTAATATTTTGACATGTTGAATTATTTCAACCTGACTGAGTTGCATAATATCAATTTTAACAATATCGACCATCTTCATTAATGGTTTGTGCGACGGATTATAGATGTAATCATCTAAAGCAATAATAAAACCTTTTTGAGAAAGTCTTTCTACTGCACTGACTAACTTTGGTGTTACCGGAATATCTTCCAATACCTCCAGAATGACTTGTTTCGGCGATATTGGTAGTGAATCTTCTTCGAGTAAAAACTGCTCGGTTAAGTTAATGAAGGCGTACTTGTTGCCAACCAGTCTCTCAAGACCAATTTCCAGGAAGGTATTTATTATGGTGGTGGATGTTGCACCGTCAGCTGAAAATGGATCTACAGCAGCAGTGTTTTTTGTGCCTGATCTAAAGAGTAACTCATAACCAAATACACTGAGATTTTTATTGTAAATAGGTTGTCTGCCGACATAGATATCTGGCATGTGTTATATGGTCCTGAATTTTAAAAGTTTTTTTAAGTTTATTCGATAAATAATATAATTGAAAATATTTACAGCAGTATTTTATTTTGTATTAAATGCTTAAGTTGCTGCCAACTTTTAATAGATAAATAATATACATTCCAATTAAGACTCAATCCATTGGTATAGTTCAATTGTTTGAGGTTCACAGCTGTTACAGCCGCCACCACATGCTGAGCCCTCAGGCAGTTTTTCAACTTTACCCTTAGAAATCCACTGTTCTACGATGGGGCGTAAGGCATCCTGTTCCATACCGAATTCCAGGGCCATGTCGCGTAGAGGCGCCTGTCCTCTTTGTTTTAAATAATCGCGAACTTGAGTCAAAATCATGCGGATGCCTCCGTTAGTTTGTTATGGGTCTGGCCTACGCGTCGCATATAAAGAATGACGAGCGAAACAGCGGTGATAATGGCTACAACCCATGCGGTGGATGTAGCCGGGTGCTGATTAAAGCGTGCCAGCTGATAAAATAGAGTGGCGGCCGAATAGGCCATTCCAGTACTCCAGGCTAGTGCAAACCACATCCAGCGAGGCCCGGCTTCACGGTAAATAGCAGCAGTAGCAGCTACGCACGGTGCGTACAGCAAAATAAATAACAGGTAGGCAAAGGCGCCGATTTGTCCATCAAAGCGTTTCACCATGGCACCAAAAGTTGCAGTGTCTACATTTTGTTCCGAGGCTGCAGACTCTTGGTCGCCTGCGCTATCTAAAATATTAAAGCCAAGTGGATCGGTCAGATTATTGGCTACATCGATAAGGTTTGCGGGGATGGTCGCAAAGGCTTCATTGATTGATGACATTAATGAAAACTCTTCTTCAGCAACTTCAGTAGAATCGACTTTATCAATATCTGAATAAATAGCGTCTAGTGTGCCAACCACAACTTCCTTGGCGAGTATGCCAGTGAAAATACCTACGGTTGCAGGCCAGTTATCTTCCTGTATACCCATTGGTTTAAAGACAGGTGTAATGCTACGGCTAATCTCACTGAGAACAGAATCATCCTGATCTTCATTGCCAAAGCTACCATCAGTGCCCCAGGAGTTAAGGAAGTTAATTACCAGTACCATTAGAATAATCAGCTTGCCCGCATCTACCAAAAAGCCTTTTAGTTTCGACCAGGTACGTACTAAAACATCTCGTGCTTTTGGCATGTGATAAGTGGGAAGCTCCATTAAAAATGGTGTGGCCTCGCCAGGGAGAAGTGTTGTCTTGATAACCAGTGCAGTTAAGATGGCGAAAATAATGCCAACGATGTAGAGAAGGAAGACAATATTTTGTCCGCCTTCTGGAAAAAAGGCCGCTGCAAATAAGGCATAAACAGAAAGGCGAGCACCACAGGACATAAAGGGTGCCATCATAATTGTAATAATGCGCTCTCGATGATTTTCTAAAGTCCGCGTCGCCATAATAGAGGGCACGTTGCAACCAAAGCCAACAATCAACGGTACAAAGGCTTTACCGGGTAAACCCAGTGAACGCATAAATCTATCCACTACAAACGCAGCGCGCATCATATAACCAGAGCTTTCAATAAATGAAAGAAACAGGTAAAGGAAGCCAATAATGGGTATAAAGGTGGCGACGACCTGAATTCCGCCACCTAATCCATTGGATAATAAAACGCGTAGCCAGTCAGGTAGTCCCAGAGCGGCAAGTACTTCACTAAAACCATCAATAAACAGTGCGCCGGCAGCAATATCAAAAAAATCGACAAAGGCGCCGCCGAGATTGATAGTAAACAAAAACATCAAATAGATAACGCCCAGAAAAATGGGTATGCCGAGAAAACGATTCAGCACGATATTATCGATGCGGTCAGACAGACTGAAACGATATCCATCCGGTCGTGAGATGACCGACTCTGTTACGGTGCGTGCAAAACCGTAGCGACAATCCGTAAGCAAAATATCGATGTCTTCATTGCTTTCAGCTTCAATTTTATCGCGAAGCTCTTTTGCGTGAGTAAGTACTTCAGCAGGAATGCTTTTAAAGTCTTCAACACCGGTGTCGCCGTCTAGAACCTGTGCAGCCATCCAGCGGCAATTTACGTGTTCACAGCTGGGGTGATCTTCAGGTAAGGAAGATTGTAAATCCTGTATCGCCTGTTCAATTGCATCTGAATAGGGCAAAACTCTATCGGGTGCCTGATGTTTTTTAGAGGCGTCTAGCATGGCCTGTTTTAGCGTATCCAGGCCAATCTCTTTATGTGCCGTAACGGCTACTACAGGGCAGCCGAACTGTTCAGCCAGAGCATACTGATCTATCTGAATGTCATGACTGTCGGCCAGATCCATCATATTCAGAACAATAATCATCGGCACCTGCATTTCCAGCAGTTGCCCGCTCAAGTACAGATTGCGCTCCAGATTGGAGGCATTGAGGACATTTACGATTAAGTCGGGCTCAGCTGACAGGATGTAGTCACGGGTGACTTTTTCATCCAGTGAGCGAGCACTGTTATCCAGTGAATAAACGCCCGGTAGGTCAACGACATTGAAAGGTATGTTCTGGTGCTCAAACTCACCGACTTTACGGTCGATAGTAACGCCAGGCCAGTTTCCGATTTTTTGACGTGAGCCTGTGAGCGTATTAAATAAAGTGG
>Ga0316204_10009722_pt1 | contig 12714 bp, 10 predicted proteins | sample 6monrhotite_MG_2_FD_205661 | JGI IMG/M metagenome (GOLD analysis project Ga0316204, IMG submission 205661) | Microbial mat bacterial communities from mineral coupon in-situ incubated in ocean water Damariscotta River, Maine, United States -... | ecosystem: Environmental > Aquatic > Marine >...
CCTCAGGATCCGTATCTTCGACCTGTGGGTCCATGCCCGCGACGTCGCGCTCCCGCTTGGGATCCCGCTCCCCGACGGCGGCGCCACCGCCACGATGGCCCTCGACGAAGTGAACCGTTCGATGGGCTACATCGTCGGCAAGAAGATCGGCCTCGAGGACGGCATGAGCATCACGGTCCATGTCACGGGTGGCGTCGAGCGCGACATCCATGTGGCCATCGACGGTCGCGCCGCAATCGTCGACTCCCTCGACAAGCCGACCGTCGAGCTCACCGCCGACACCGAGACCTTCGTCATGTTGGCCTGCGGTCGCGTCGACCCCCAGGAACGCATCGATGCCGGTCGCATCTCCTGGGCCGGCAGCGACGAATGGGGCGACAAGGCCGCCCGGAACCTCCGCTTCACCATGTAACTCCTGCAGTTTCCTGACGACGAAGTCGGCGTGTCGCCGACTTCGTCGTCGGAAATCGGGGGATTTCAGCCGGCCATTGCCATTGCGGCGTAGATCGCCACACCGTTCTTCAGGGCGTCTTCGTTCGCTCGCATCAGATTGGAGTGGTTCGGGGCTGCAGTCGTGTGATGCTCGTCCTCGGGGCAGACACCGAGGAATGCCATCGCCCCGGGTACGTGCTGCAGCACATAGCTGAAGTCCTCGGCACCCATGATCGGGTTGGCCATCAGGGCGAAGGAATCCTCGCCCAGCACGGCCTGCGTGACGTCGCCGACGAGTTCGGCCTGGTCGTCGTGGTTGACGGTGACCGGGTAACCGGACTCGATGTGGGCCTTGCACGAGCAGCCGTGCGCCGCGGCGGTGCCCTCGGCGACACGGACGAGGTTCGTCTTCAACGTGTCGCGGGTCTGCTCGTCGTGGGAGCGGATGGTGCCTTCCATCCAGGCCACCGGCGGGATGATGTTGTTCGTCGTGCCCGCCCGCACATGGGCGACCGTGACCAGGCCCGACTTGGAGGCGTCGAGTGAGCGGCCCACCATCGTGTGCAGCCCGGTGATCGTTGCACCCATGGCCGGGATGGGGTCGGTGCAGTTGTGCGGGGCCGACGCGTGACCACCGGCGCCGTGAATCGTGATCTCGAACTTGTCGGCCGATGCCAGCAGGGCGCCGGCCCGGGTGGCGATCATGCCGGCCGGACTGTTCGCGGTGACATGGATGGCGAAGGCCCGGTCGACGCCGTCCAGGACGCCTTCGTCGATCATGTACTTGGCGCCGTGGAAGCCCTCCTCGCCCGGCTGGAACATGAAGCGGACCTTGCCGGTGAAGCTGTCCTTGTTGTCGGCCAGCAGGCGGGCCGCGCTGGCGAGCATCGCCACATGGGTGTCGTGCCCGCAGGCATGCATCTTCCCATCGTTCTGCGACTTGAAGTCGAGCGGGAAGTCCTCCTGCAACGGCAGTGCGTCCATGTCGCCGCGCAGCAGCACGGTCGGGCCGGGCTTGCCGGTGTCGAGGTCGGCCACGACGGATGTGGTCGACTCGCCCAACGTGATGTCGAGACCGAGTCCGGTCAGTGCGTCGGCGATCCGCTTCTGGGTGCGCGGAAGATCCAGACCGAGCTCGGGGTCCTGGTGGATGGCGCGGCGCAACTCGATCGTGTGATCGTCGATGGCGGCCGCCGCCGTGGCGATGTCGGGTCCTAGATCAGTGGTCATCCCCCCAGGCTCGCCGATGTATCCGTGGGCTGCAAGACGCCGTATTGTCGGGTCATGAAGCTTTCGATGATGCTCAACTACTCCGGCGACCCTCGGCTGGCCGCCGCCGAGGCCCGTGACCTCGAGCTGGCCGGGATCGATCTCGGCTGGGTGGCAGAGCTCTACAGCTTCGACTCGGTTTCGATCCTCGGCTATCTCGCCGCGATGACCGAGACAATGGAGCTCGGCTCGGGCATCTTCAACACCTACTCCAGGACACCGACCACCATCGCTTCCACCGCGGCCGGGCTCGACGCTGTCTCCGGCGGTCGCTTCATCCTCGGCCTCGGTGCGTCCGGGCCCCAAGTCATCGAGGGCTGGCACGGCATGCCGTACACCAAGCCGCTCGGCCGCCAGCGCGAGATCATGGACATCTGTCGCAAGGTCTGGAAGCGCGAAGTCGTCACCAACGACGGCCCGATCTACAAGCTGCCACTCCCCGAGGACGAGGGCACCGGCTTGGGCAAGCCCCTGAAGCTGATCAATCACCCGATCCGCAGTGAGATCCCGATCTATCTCGCGTCGCTCGGCCCGAAGAACGTGGAGTTGACCGCGGAGGTCGCCAATGGTTGGCTCCCGGTCTTCTACATGCCCGAGAAAGCCGATGACGTGTGGGGTGACGACATCGCCCGGGGCAAGGCCAGCCGCGACCCGCAGCTCGGCGAGCTGCAGATCTCCGCGGGTGGCGCGCTCGCAATCACCGATGACAAAGAGCAGGCCGGCAAGATCCGCGACATGGGGCGGTTCATGACGGCGCTGTACGTCGGTGGCATGGGCGCCAAGGGCAAGAACTTCTACAACAACATCTTCCGCAAGTACGGCTACGAGGACGAAGCCGAGAAGATCCAGGATCTGTATCTGTCGGGCAAGAAGGACGAGGCCATGGCCTTGATCCCCCAGGAGTATCTCGACGCCACCGCACTCGTGGGGGACGAGGGTTGGGTTCGTGAACGGGTCGAGGCCTATCGCGCTTCGGGCGTCACCCATCTCCAGGTCACGCCCATGGGTGAGAACCCGCTCAACGACATCGAGAAGGTCAAGTCCTGGGCTGAGTGAGCCTGCGCTCGAGTCCGGCCAGAGCGGCGCGGAGGTTCTTCGTCAACGGCTTGCGCAGCACTCGGGCGAACAACCATGTGAATCGGGGCCGGGGGCCGAACGCCATGAGGTAGGTGACTCGGCATCGGTCCGGGCTGAGTTGCTGGATCGAGACCCGTTCGTTCAGCGAGTCGAGCGTGTTCGGCGCGCCCCGGATCTCGACCGCGGTGAACCCCCAGACCTTGCCTGGTTCCCACAGGATGAACTCCTCATCGACCTCGACCTTGCCGATGTGCACGCGCCGAGTTGATCCCACGCCCTCGGTCAGGTCTCCGTATCGCTCGACCTGGGTGACTTTCGGGAACCACTCGGCCCACGCCTCATGGTCGGCGAGCGCGGTGAAGATGTCGTCGGCGGAGGCGACGATCTCACGCGAGGCGCTCACCTTGACGGGCGCGGTGTCGGTCCATTCCGGGGGGCGCGGGGTGAGAGCCATGGCCACATCATCGCTCAGGCAGCCGCGTCAGTCGATGACGTCGGCTGCAGTGTTGCCGAGGAGATAGCGGGGACCATCGCCGAGTTCGGCCGCCACGGCGAGGCTGCGGCCGACGGCCTGGGCCGCGGTGATGAAAGCGATGCGGCGGATGGTGTCGCGTGCGAATCGACGCTGACCCCCCTCGGTCCGGATCGACTGGATGAGCTCGCGGTCGTCGTAGTAGCGGACTGCGGAAGGAGCGATCCCACAGCGGTCGGCCACCTGTCCCACGGTCAGCAGACCGGCGTCAGGCATTCGTCGAACATCCCTCTTGACTTCAAGTGCACTTGAACTTCTAACATCCGAATCATGAGCGTGACAACCAACGACATCGCAACCGATCGAACCAGTGCTGACCGGACCAGTGCCGACCGAACCACCACGGCCCATGTGGCGGATCTCGACGACCTGGCCATCGGCGACATGAAGATGGCCAAGGTGGGGGAGCGCAGGGTTGCCGTGATCCGCACCGCGAGCGGCGTGCATGCACTCGACAATGCATGTCCACACCAGGGCTACGGCCTGGTCACCGGCACGCTGGACGGCGAACTCGTCACCTGCCAGTGGCACAACTGGAAGTTCCGGGCCGACACCGGTGAATGCGTGATGGGTGAAGAAGACGTCGCCTGTCACCGGGTCGACATCTGTGATGGGCGCGTCGAGGTCACGGTCGTTGAGCCCACGGCGGAAGAGGAGCGCGAGCGCCTCTGGCCCAGCCTGCTCAGCGGCATCCAGTCCAACTACATGGGTCAGGTCGCCCGCGACACCGCCCGCCTGCTCGCCAACGGAGCCGACCCGCACGACATCGCATGGGTCGGATTCGAACACTCCTTCCCCCGCGAGGAGTGGGGTCCCGGCCACGCCATGGCCACGGCCATCGACTGTCTGGCGTTCGCCGATGATCGTGAAGGGGCGGACCGGACCCTGCCCCTCGTCCAGGGACTCGCGGCGCTCTCCGAGCCGACCCGAGGCCGAGCGCCGCGCCCGACCCCTGATGCTGCGCCGGGGGATCTGCTTGCACTGATCGAGGCGGAGGATGCCGACGGCGCCATGGCGGCCGCCCGCCACCTCGCGGCCACGAGCACGATCGAGGAGACGCGCCGGCTCTTCATCGAGGCCTCGTCCATGCACCACCTGGGCTACGGCCACGGCATCATCTACACCCAGAAAGCGTTCGAGCTCCTGGAGCGCACCGGCTGGCATCACGCCGACGTGGTCCTCGCCCAGCTGGCGTTGGCGACCACCTGGGGTACCCGTGAGGACACCCTCCCGTACATGTCCGGGGCAGTCGCGGCAATGGCCGAGCTCGACTTCGACGTGCTCGCCGGCGTCCCGGTCGACCCGGACTGGAGTGACGATTCGCTCGTTGACGACCTGCTGGAGGCGACCGAGGCGCCGATCGCCCGTGCGGCAGCAGCGCTCGAAGCCGGCGCGGGCGTCGAACGGCTGCTCGATGCGGTCACGCTCGCGGTCAGCCGCCGCTTGCTGCGCTATGACCTGGAGGTCGAATACGACCTCAGCGAAGATTTCGGCTGGCTCGACATCACCCATGGCCTCACTGCCTCTCGCGCCGCCCGGTGGGCATACCAGGCGCACCCCGGCGCGGCGACGGTCCGGCAGGCCATGTGGGAAGTGTGGCTGGCCTTCGACACCGGGCGCATGGAGCGGCGCAGCGCGGTGGGCACCGAAGTCACTCCCGCGGCGATCGAGGGCGATGTCGCCGACCTCATCCGGCGGGGCGACGTCGACGCCACCCTCGCCGCGATCCGCGCGGCCGGTCCGGCCGCCTCCGGTGAGGCGCTCATCGAGGCCGCTCTCGGGGACGGGGCCGGCTCGTTCATCGTCGTCGCCCACCTCATCAAGATGGCCAAAGCATCGATCGAAGAGGCCGACGCGACCGGCTCAGACCTCCCGCTGCTCGCAACCGGGCGATTCCTCGCGGCGCCCCGGCTCGAGCGATTCGTGACGCGCAACGTCGGCGAGGCGATCAACTTCGTCGAAACCGGACGCCCGCCGACGCGCTGACTTGGGGCTGGCCCGGACCTGAGGTTGGTCAGGCCGCGAAGTTGGCGGCGGCGAACTCCCAGTTCAGCAGCTTCTCGATGAACGTCTCGACGTAAGCGGGGCGAGCGTTCTGATAGTCGAGGTAGTAGGCGTGCTCCCACACGTCGATCGTCAACAGCGGCGTCTGGCCGTGCTTGATCGGCGTGTCGGCGTCGTCGGTCTTCACGATTGCGAGGCCGTCCTCGTTCTTGACGAGCCAGGTCCATCCGGAACCGAAGTTGCCCACGGCATCGGCCGCGAACTGCTGCTTGAACCTATCGGCGGATCCGAAGTCGGCGTCGATGGCCGCCGCGAGGTCACCGGACGGGTCGCCACCCCCGCTCGGCCGCATCGAGTTCCAGTAGAAGGTGTGGTTCCACACCTGGGCGGCATTGTTGTAGAGCCCACCCGGCTCAGCTGCCGCGATGATCTCTTCGAGGGTCGCATCGGCGAGGCCGGTGCCGTCGATCAGACCATTGAGGTTGTTCACGTACGCCGCGTGGTGCTTGCCGTAGTGAAAGCTGATCGTGCGATCGGAGATATGGGGATCGAGCGCATTGTCCGCGTAGGGAAGCGGAGGAAGGGAGATAGCCATAAAGCAAGACTATCGCTGTGTTAATTCAAATCAGTGCAGTTGCCCGACAAAGGTGGCCAGCGGCACCAGATCGCTGCCCGAGGCCACCCACAACAACACGAGATGGTCCGGCGCGTGGCGAACCCACAGCGCGTCGGTGCCATCGTCGGCGATCAGCGAGAGCGTGATGCCGGGCCCAGGACGGTGGCTGTCGAGGGCGGCATCCTCGGACCACAGGGCCTTTGCGGCGGCAAGGTAGGCATCGCTGGCGGCGTCACCGCCGGCCATGATCCAGACATCGGCAATCGGCGTGTCCGTATCGAACAGCGATCGCGCCGCGAAGGGCTGGTTCGTCTCGGCCGCGCCCAACTCGATCCCGTTGTGGACCGAGACGGCGGGATCGTCGAGCGCGAAGGGAGCATTGACCGAAGTGAGGAGCGCGGCCACGGCGGCCCGGCCGGCGTCGTACTCGACCAGGTCGAGAAGATCGCCGGTCAGGAGGCTGATGGCGGGAGCGTCGTCCCATGGCGAGGAGATCGAGCCGACATCGCGCTCGGCTCCCTCGGCCCCGGTCACCTCGGCCGGCGCCGCGGTCACGACCGGAGCGTCGTCGACCACCTCGAGCGTCGGCGCCTCGTTCTCGGCGGGGATGATCGTGTCGGTCGGTGCGGGAAGTGCCGCTGGTGCGGGCGCGGCGACGTCCCGGTTCATGTAGACCCAGGCACCGACACCGCCGACGATGACGACCAGGACCACGGCGATGAGTACGCCGAGCTGGCTCCGATCGAGGTCGGTGGCCCAACGCGACGGGGTCGGCGGTACATCGACGATCTCGACGGGATCGCGTTGGCTCTTGCCACAGATGTTGCAGGTTGGTCCCTGCAACAAGGCCTGGCAATGCGGGCAGTTGGGCATGCCCTTCACGGTCATGCCCACCTATCGGCGTGGGCGGCGCTGATCTGAGCAACATGTCACGTGGTGGAACCACCGGATCCGTCAGCCGGGCTTGCGGGCGATCACGTGGGTCAGTGCGTTGCGCACGCGGTACGAGCCGTCGGCCGCCTGCAAGGGGGCGAGCGTTGGCATCAGCAGTCGTCGCAGCGCGCCGTCGCCGAGACGATCGAGGGCCGGTTTCATCAGCCCGGGCGAGCGCAGCGCTCGCCACATGGTCCCCGCGTCGGGGAACTCGTGGATTGCGTCCGTCTCACCGCGGGTGAGCACATCGAATCCGGAGCCCGTCAGCATTGCTTCGGCGACGCCGGGCGTGCCGATCGATGCCATGTCGATCATCGCGTCTTTTGTGGAACTGGCGGTCGACCCGAGCGTGATGAACATGTCGCGGTAGTCGAGCTTGTCGGCGGGACCCCAGAAGGTGAGCGCGATGTGTCCGCCCGGTCGCAGGACACGTGCCGCTTCGCCCACGGCGTCGTCGCAGCCGCCCCAGATCCCGTTGAAGCTGGTGACGATGTCGAAGCACTCCCCCCGGTAGGGGAGGTTGAACATCGAACCGATGTCGAAAATCCCGTGCGGGGTCCGGCGACGAGCGATGTCGATCAGTGCTTCGGAAGCGTCGAGTCCAACGACGCGAGCGCCGAGTCGGGCTGCTCTCGCCGTGGCGGCACCCGCGCCGCATGCCATGTCGAAGAGGTGCGTGTCCCCGTTGACGCGGAGCTGATCGAAGACAGCGTCTGCGGCGTCTCGGGCATAGGGCTCGAACAGGTACGCCCAATCGGCGGCGGCATGGCCCCACGCGGCACCGGCTTCGCGCCAGGTCTCGTCGAGCTCATCGCCCCGGTCCAGGGAGTCGGTGATCGATTCGGTGAGGGTCATCGTCGTGGCCGGGTGGCGGTGCGACCGATCAGAGTGCCGTTGAGGGCGGCGATCCAGCGTGCCCGCGGCCGACCGAAGACGTAGGCCGGGAGGTGGCGTCCGGAGATGGTGGTGTGGGTGGGGAACTCGTGCATGGTCTTGCGCTTTCGGTGAGGGCCGGTCGGTGTGAGCCGGCAGGTGTCTTCACCTTGACGGTGTTCGGCGAGGGAGTCTTGGGGACGGTGTGGAGGTCTTCTGAAGACGACCTGACGATCTCTGAACTTGGAGGATTCGCTACCGGTGGGACGGCTTCGAGGTCGACGTCCCGGCGCGGTCCCTCACCGGACCCGAGGGGTAGATTCACCTCGTCCCCAGGTGTTCGACCTCCTCACATTCCTGCTCGCCGAGCGAGATCGTGTGGTCGCCAGAGAGGAGATCCTCGACGCCGTCTGGGGCGACCAGTTCGTTTCCGAATCAGCAAGGACCTCGCGGATCAAGGAAGCCCGCCCGCTCTGCACAGGCCTTCAGGCACCAACCCTTCTCGATCGGCTGGGCTGAGGAAGACAACCCGATCACTGCGGCTCGGGCTACTGTGCGGCCGATGGCCAAGGCTGCAGTCTGTCGAGCGTTCGGTGCTCCCCTCGTGGTCGAGGACATCGAGGTGTCGCGGCCGGGTCCCGGTGAGGTGCGCGTGGCCGTGAAGGCGTGCGCGATCTGCCACTCGGACATCATGTTGGCCGAAGGTTCCTGGGGTGGCGTGCTCCCCGCCGTCTATGGCCACGAAGCCGCGGGCGAGATCGAATCGGTCGGGGAGGGCGTCGACCGTGTCGCGGTCGGCGATCGGGTCGTGATCTCGCTGATTCGCTCCTGCGGGCAGTGCCATGCCTGTGCCTCGGGGATCCACACGAGCTGCAGCGGCGAGTTCGGCATCGACTCGTCGGCTCCGCTGTCGGGTCAGGACGGAGAGAGGATCACCCACGGCCTCGGCACCGGCACGTTTGCCGAGCTCGCGGTGGTCGACGCGTCGCAGGTCGTTGCGTTGCCCGATGACATCTCGTGGGCCAGCGCGTCGCTGTTGGGATGCGGGGTCATCACCGGGTTCGGTGCCGTCGTCAACACGGCGAGGATCGAAACCGGCAGCCATGTCGCCGTGATCGGTTGCGGCGGGGTCGGCATCAATTCGCTGCAGGCCGCGGCGCTCGCCGGCGCCCGCACCGTGATCGCCGTCGATCTGGAAGCCGACAAGCGTGAGGGCGCGTTCGAGTTCGGGGCCACCCACGCGGTCGACCCGACGGCCCCGGACGCGGTCGACGCCGTCAAGGCGCTCACCGATGGCCGCGGCGTCGACTATGCGTTCGTCACCGTCGGCGCGAGACCGGCCATCGAGTCCGCCCAGTGGTTCGTCGCCCCGGGCGGCGCGGTCGTGATCGTTGGCATGACCGCCACCGGCGTCAACCCCGAGATCGACACGACGATGATCGCCGATTCGTCGCAGCGAATCCTCGGTTCCAAGATGGGTTCCGGGCGATTGACGATCGACATTCCGAATCTGGTGGACCTCTATGGCCAGGATCGGCTCAAGCTCGATGAGCTCGTGAGCGACACCTACTCGCTCGACGAGATCAATGATGCAATCGCATCGACCAAGGCGGGCTCGGCTCGTCGCAACGTGATCCTGTTCGAGGAGCGGCCATGAAGATCGCAGAGTTCGAGACGTTCGTCGTCGGCAACAAAGCGCCGTACCACGGGGGCCGCTACTTCATCTTCGTGAAGCTGGTGACCGATGACGGCATCGTCGGCTATGGCGAGGTGTACACGGCCACATTCTCTCCCGACGTGGTGGCCCGGATGACCGAGGACGTGATCGAGCGCTGGTTCGTCGGCAATGATCCGTTCCACATCGAGCGCATGTGGCGCAACACCTACGGGGCGGGCTACACGCTGCGACCTGACGTGTCGCTCGGTTCGGTGCTCTCGGGAATCGAGATGGCGTGCTGGGACATCTGTGGCAAGGCCGTCGGCAAGCCGGTGTACGAGCTGCTCGGCGGGCGGGTGCACGACAAGCTGCGGAGCTACACCTATCTCTATCCGCCCTCGGGGAGCGCCGAGGTCCACGCCACCGACTTCTATGCCGATCCCGTGGCTTCGGCCGAAGTCGCCGCCCAGGAGGTCGAGCGAGGGTTCACGGCGGTCAAGTTCGACCCCGCCGGCGCCTACACCGTCTATGACGGGCACATGCCGCCGCTCGAGGCGCTCAGCCGCAGCGAACGGTTCGTCAGGCACATCCGCGAGGCGGTTGGTGACCGTGCCGACATGCTCTTCGGTACGCACGGGCAGTTCACCGCCGCCGGCGCGATCCGTCTGGCGAAACGGCTCGAGGCCTACGACCCGCTCTGGTTCGAGGAGCCGACCCCGCCCGACAATGTCGACGAGATGGCCAAGGTGGCGCGCGGCACGTCCATTCCGGTGGCCACCGGTGAGCGGTTGACCACGAAGTACGAGTTCCACCGCGTGCTGGAAGCCGGCGCCGCTGCCATCCTGCAACCGGCGCTCGGGCGCAGCGGCGGCATTCTGGAGACGAAGAAGATCGCGGCGATCGCCGAGGTCTACTACGCCCAGCTCGCGCCGCACCTGTACTGCGGCCCGATCGAGGCGTTGGCCAACATCCAGCTCTCCACGTGCATCCCGAACTTCCTGATCCTCGAATCGATCCAGACATTCGGTGGCTTCCACGCCGAGCTCCTGTCCCGTCCGATCGAGTGGGACAACGGCTACGTCATCCCCTCGCCCGAGCCCGGCCTGGGCAGTGATCTGAACGAGGACGTCGCCCGCGCCAATCCGTGGAATGGCTCGGAGCTGCATCTCGAGATGAAGACCACGCCGAACCTCCCCGACGGCAGCTGATCATGGCCACCCCCGACGCCATCCCCCACGTGTCGCTGGCCCATCTGCCGACCCCGCTCGAACCCCTGCCTCGACTGTCGGCCGAACTCGGCGGTCCGAACATCTGGGTCAAGCGGGACGATGCCTCCGGCCTCGCCATGGGCGGGAACAAGGTCCGGAAGCTCGAGTACCTGATGGCCGACGCCGCCCAACAGGGCGCCGACATCGTGATCACCACCGGGGCGACACAGTCCAACCACTGCCGACAGACCGCGGCCGCCGCGGCCCGGCTCGGAATCGACTGCGAGCTGCTGATCGAGCACCGGTTCCCCGATTGGCCCGAGCCGTACACCGCAGGTGGCAACCTCCAGCTCGACCATCTCCTCGGGGCGACCGTCATCGATCTCGAACGCGGGGTCGATCGGGTCCAGGCGTTGGAGGACCGCGCCAACGAGCTCCGGGCCGAGCAGCGGAACCCCTACGTCATCCCCCTCGGCGGATCGTCGGTGATCGGCGCGATGGGATACCGCACTGCAGCGATGGAGATCCTGCGCCAGGCCGACGAGCTCGGACTCGAGATCCGCGAGGTCGTGCACGCCACCGCGAGCGGTGGCACCCAGGCCGGATTGGTGGCCGGCATGGCGATCCGCCGATCCGGTGTGCCGGTACTCGGCATCTCCGCTGGTGCGCCGGCGGACTATCTCGCCCCGGTGGTCCGTGAGCTGGCCCAGGGGGTCATCGAGCGCATCGGGATCGACCGCGAGATCAGCGAGGACATGGTCGTCGTCGACGATGACCATGTCGGCGAGGAGTACGGCGTCCCGACCGACGCGATGCACGAAGCCGTTGGCATGGCGGCCCGGCTCGAGGGTCTGCTGTTCGATCCCGTCTACAGCGGCAAGGCCCTCGCTGGTCTCGTTGCCCACATCCGGGCCGGTCGCTACGACTCGGCCGACGACGTCGTCTTCGTCCACACCGGCGGTACCCCCGCCCTCTTCGCCTACCGGTTCAGGACGCAGTGACGGTGGCCGGCGTGGGGCGCCAGGTGCCGGAGAGCGCGAACGCGACACCACCGGCCGCGCTGACACCGGCACCGACGAGGTATGCCGTTTGATAGCTGGCGGCGTCGTGCAGTGCGCCCAGTAGGAATGGCCCGCCCGCGACGCCGGCGGTGACGATCAACTGCATGAACGCGAATATCCGCGGGTAGTTCTGCACGCCGAATGCGGCAGCCACGATCAGGGGCTGGAGCATCAGCAGGTTGCCGATCGTGGCGCCAAAGAGCACGGCACTCAGGATGAGCGCGGTCGACGAGTCGGCGAAGGCCAGCGAGACCAAGGCGAGTCCTTGAACCATGGCGAGAACCGCCGTGAACTTCATGATGGCCATCCGCTCGAGGAGAACACCGCCGACGAGACGAGCGATCACGCTCGTGCCGGCGAGGGCGGAGAGCGCGAGCGCACCGGTTGAGCGATCGATGCGTTCGGTTCCGAGCTTGGCGATCTGTGACAGTCCTCCGACCTGAGATCCCATGGCGAGCACGAAGCCGATGAGGATGAAGAGGAAGAACCGAGTGTGGATGGCGGTCTCGTAGTCCACGCTCGCCGTGAGGTCAGCCGCGGTATCCGACTCCGAATTGTGCCCGACGCCGTCGGGAACGGTGCCGCGACTGGCCGGTGTCGGCCACATGGTCGGCAGGGTGAGGGCCACCAGCACGAGGAAGATCATGGCGAGGATCGGCGACGCATCGCTCAAGCCGCGGGTGTCGATGAGCGACGATGCGAGCTTGGTGAGCGTGAGACCTCCCACCGAGAGCCCGGTCGACGCGATCGAGAGTGCCACGGACCGCCGCATGTGGAACCAGCGGGTGATCAAGGTGGTGCCGGGGACGAGACCGCAGAGCGCGAATCCCACTGCGAACAGGGCGTAGATGCCGTAGAGCTTCGTGAGGTTGTCAATCGAACCCAGCGCGAGCAATGAGACCGAGCTGATGATGCCGCCGACACCGATGATCCACCGGATGTCACGGGTCTCGATCAGTGGGGCGATGAGGCGACCGGTGATGCCGGAGATGACGAAAAACATCGAAGTCGCGAGCGAGACGCTCGTCGTCGAGAATCCCTGCTCGTCGGTG
>Ga0316204_10009723_pt1 | contig 12712 bp, 9 predicted proteins | sample 6monrhotite_MG_2_FD_205661 | JGI IMG/M metagenome (GOLD analysis project Ga0316204, IMG submission 205661) | Microbial mat bacterial communities from mineral coupon in-situ incubated in ocean water Damariscotta River, Maine, United States -... | ecosystem: Environmental > Aquatic > Marine >...
AAAGTATTAGAGAGTGCAGAAATATGCACCAGACCATCCTGATGAACACCAATATCTATAAATGCACCAAAATTAGTTACGTTAGTTACCACGCCTTCCAATATCATATCCACCGTTAAATCTTTTAATTCTTCAACACCATCTTTGAATTCTGCTGTTTTAAATTCAGGGCGTGGATCACGTCCAGGCTTTTCTAATTCACTAATAATATCCTGCACTGTTGGTAAACCAAATTTTTCATCCACAAAATCATTAGCACTCACCGTTTTTAAGAACCCGGTATCGCCCATCAAAGATTTAATTGATTTACCTGATTGTTGAATTATTTTTTCAACTAATGGATATGCCTCAGGATGAACTGCTGAACCATCCAATGGATTATCTCCACCAGATACGCGTAAAAAACCTGCTGCCTGCTCATAGGCTTTTGGCCCTAAACGGGGAACACTTAATAACTGTTTACGATTTTCATAGGCACCATGTTCATCACGATAGTGCACTATATTTTCTGCCATAGTTTGTGACAAACCCGATACCTGTGTAAGCAATGGAACCGATGCCATATTCACATCTACGCCAACAGCATTTACACAATCTTCAACCACCGTATCTAACTGACGTGCCAGTCTTGTCTGGCTAACATCATGTTGATACTGTCCAACGCCAATTGCTTTAGGTTCAATTTTTACTAGTTCTGCTAATGGATCCTGTAAACGACGAGCAATTGAAACGGCGCCTCGAATGGTTACATCCAAATCAGGGAACTCTTTCGACGCCAATTCAGATGCTGAATAAACCGAAGCGCCTGCCTCTGACACCACTAGGGATGTAAGATTTAATTCCGGATATTTTTTGATCACTTCTTTTGCTAGCTTATCTGTTTCTCGCGAAGCTGTACCATTACCAATACTAATTAAGCTGGCGTTATGTTTTTTAGCCAAAGCAGCAATAATAGAAATAGACTGATCCCATTGATTCTTTGGTACATGAGGATAAATAGTGGCAAAGTCCACCAACTTACCCGTTTCATTCACCACTGCAACCTTAACCCCTGTGCGTAGACCCGGGTCTAAACCAATCGTTGTTTTCGGTCCTGCAGGTGCAGCAAGCAATAAATCATTTAAATTAGACGCAAAAACATTTATTGCCTCTTCCTCGGCCGCCTCTTTGAGTTTCATTTTTAATTCAACATCAAGGTGACTAAATATTTTAATTTTCCAGGCCCAGCGAACCGTATCTTTTAACCATTTGTCAGCCTCACGCCCCTTATTTTCCAGCTCATAGAAATTGGAAATCATGGCTTCGCATGGATGAGTATCTAATTCATCCTCATTAGGAACTTTTAAATTCATCTGCAGTATAGATTCATTTCGCCCACGAAATAATGCCAGCGCACGGTGTGATGGTATTTTAATTACCGCTTCCTGATATTCAAAATAGTCTGCAAATTTCTCACCTTCTATTTCTTTACCTTCCATTACGCTCGACTCGATAACGCCGTTTTTCCACAAGTAGTCGCGTAGGCTCTGTAATAAATCCGCCTCTTCCGCAAATTTCTCCATCAAAATTTGTCTTGCACCATCTAATGCCGCTTTTGTATCAGCAATATTTTTCTCATTATCAATATATTTTTCCGCTTCACCCTCTGGATCTAGACTGGGATCTTCAAATAGAGCAATTGCTAGTGGCTCTAATCCAGATTCACGCGCAATTTGCGCCTTGGTGCGACGCTTTACTTTATAGGGGAGATATAAGTCTTCCAGACGATTTTTCGTATCCGCCTGTAGAATAGATGCCTTTAATTCCGGGGTTAGCTTTTCCTGCTCATCGATGCTTTTTAAAATAGCACTCCGACGATCATCTAGTTCTCGCAAGTAACGTAAACGATCTTCTAATTGACGTAACTCAGAGTCATCTAAACCACCGGTTACTTCTTTTCTGTATCGAGAAATGAAAGGAACTGTAGAGCCTTCATCAAGCAATTCGATGGCGGCAATAACCTGTTTTTCCTGTACGGATAATTCTTCTGAAATACGCTGAGAGATAGACAACATGAAACAACAAACCTTGGTATAAAACAAAGGTATATTGTACCTAAAGAGCGCTAAATTCTCCTTATAAATCGCCCTGTTTTCAACTAATAGACAAGCTGCTCACAGCATTCGGATTTGTTTGATGCGCTCAATCGTATAAGCGTTTTTTTAAATGCAGCAACACCTTGCTTAGACCAAGCTTTAAGCGACTATCTGCTGCTGCAATTAATGGCAGCACTTTGCGCATCGCCGCTTCTAACTGTTGATTATTTATATCGGAGCATTGATTTGACATCCATTTTAATAATTCTTCGATGTTTATGTCTGCATCTTCATATGAAAGCTTTTCTGCTATGCTGTGATTTATATCCTTACCTGTCTGATAGCAAATAATTTTCCCGCCACCATCATCTATCGCTATTTTTAATGCGCTTTCAGCTTGCTTAAATAAATCCTCTGCCTCAATTTCATTATCTAGCGCTGTTGATGTTACTCCTGAGCTAAATTGTATTTTAAACTCTTCGCTACCAAGTTTTAATTTTAAGCGTGAGACGCGTTGACAAATTCTACTAACGACTATCTCTGCACCCTGCAGATCAGAAGAAGGCAATAGCAGGGCAAATCTGGAAACGCCTAACCTTGCCGCTATATCCTCTGTTCTCTTTCCTTCATTTATTAACGATGCCACTTTAGCTATTATTTGACCAGCAACCCCTTTTCCATGTTTCACAAAAACTTCAGAAAAACGGTCAATATCGAAATAGACAACACTCACTTCAGTGCAATGGCGCTTTGCATAGGCGACCACCTGATCAGCCTGTTGCTTAAACGACGACTCAACACAAAGGCCCGTTAATTTGTCTAAGGACACTCGTTTTTCTAATGACTGAACTTCCTTTCTATAATTAATATATGCCGATGCACGAGACTTTAAAGATACGGAATCAAATGGTTTAGTGATGAAATCAGTCGCACCCAAGGCCAGCACTTTTTCTTTTGTACCATCTGTTTCTTCGGCACCGGTGATTATGATGACAGGAATCTTTGCCAAAGCCTCATCACCTGCACTGCGAATGGTTTTTAGCAACTGAAAGCCATCCATATTAGGCATACCAAGATCACTAAAAACGGCTGATATTTTAGGGTTTTTCTGTAATTCGTCCCAGGCTGCCTGACCATCTTCGGCCTCAACTACATCAAACTCTTTTTGTAGAATCTTTACAGCAGCACGACGAATCACACGTGAATCGTCGACCACTAAAATCTGATTTTCACTTATATTTTCTGACACCAATGCCTACACCTGTTTTATTACGCTGAATTTGAACCTTATCATCAGCAATACTTTAATTTATACGAGTTTAGACTATTAAAAACAAAACGTTAGCCTCACTTTATAATGAGCCAGAAACAAAAACGCCACCGTTACAAATGTAAAGGTGGCGTTAGCGCTAAAAATAGCAAACTATTAACTTACTATTTCTTTGGCCCACGACTTAGACGCTTACGCTCATTCTCAGTTAAGTATTTTTTACGGCAACGAATAAAGTTAGGCGTTACTTCCACCAATTCATCATCATCGATGAATTCCAGCGCCTGCTCTAACGTCAAATCAATTGGCTTAACTAGCGTTAACGCTTCATCAGTACCTGAAGCACGTACGTTAGTTAACTGCTTACCTTTAATACAGTTAACTACCAAGTCATTATCACGCGCATGTATACCAACAATCATACCTTCGTATACTTCATCGCCGTGTGAAACGAACATTTTTCCACGTTCCTGTAAACCAAAGATCGAGAAACTCACGGCCTTACCTGGACCGTTTGCAATCATTACACCTTTACTACGCTGGCCAATTACTACATCAAGCTTAGGTCCGTAGCTGTCAAAATTACTGTACATCAAGCCATTACCAGCTGTAGCCGTTAAAAATTCAGTACGGAAGCCGATTAAACCACGCGTAGGAATAACATAGTCCAGGCGAACACGACCACGTCCGTCTGGCACCATGTCTTTCAACTCGCCTTTACGGATACCTAGCTTTTCCATTACAGCGCCCTGAGAATCTTCAGGCACGTCTACTGTTAAGCTCTCATAAGGCTCACACATTTTGCCGTCAATTTCTTTAATAACAACTTCTGGACGACCTACGCAAAGCTCAAAACCTTCACGACGCATAGACTCGATCAGTACTGACAAATGCAATTCACCACGACCGGATACGCGGAATTTATCACCTGTTTCACCAGGCTCAACGCGTAAAGCCACATTATGAATAAGCTCCTGGTCTAGACGATCTGAAATATTACGTGAAGTAACATACTTACCGTCCTGGCCAGATAATGGACCGTTATTTACCTGGAACGTCATGCTCAACGTTGGCTCATCAACTGACAATGGCGTCATCGCTTCCACGTTTTCAGGATCGCAAAGCGTATCTGAAATATTTAGCTTATCGATACCACTGAAACAAATAATATCGCCAGCCTGAGCCGTTTCTACTTCTATGCGCTCTAAACCATGGAAGCCAAGAATTTGCTGCATTCTTACGTTATTACGAATTTTACCTTCTACATCAATCAAAGATATTTGCTGACCACGCTTGATTTTACCCTGTTTAATGCGACCTATACCGATAACACCAACATAAGAGTTGTAATCTAGTGAGCTCACCTGCATTTGGAAAGGCGCTTCAACATCTACGTCTGGCTCTGGCACAAACTCTAGAATCGCATCTAGTAAAGGCGTCATATCACCTTCACGTACTGAGTCATCCATGCTTGCAAAACCGCCAAGGCCTGAAGCATAAATAACTGGGAAATCTAACTGCTCGTCGGTTGCACCAAGCTGATCAAACAATTCAAATGTTTGATCCAGAGCCCAGTCAACACGCGCCGCTGGCTTATCAACCTTGTTGATAACAACAATTGGCTTAAAACCCATATTGAATGCTTTTTGCGTTACAAAACGCGTTTGTGGCATTGGGCCTTCTTGCGCATCAACTAATAGGAGAACTGAATCTACCATAGAGAGTACACGCTCTACCTCACCACCAAAATCGGCGTGACCCGGTGTATCTACGATGTTGATACGATAGTCTTTGTATTTGATCGCGGTGTTTTTAGAAAGAATGGTAATACCACGCTCTTTCTCCTGATCATTAGAGTCCATCACGCAGGTGTCCATATCTCCACGAGTGTTATCAACCGTACCTGACTGTTTTAACAGTTCGTCAACTAATGTTGTTTTGCCGTGGTCGACGTGCGCAATAATCGCGATGTTACGTAATTTCATGTCTGCTTTGTGCTCCTGGCGCAAATGGGCCAGTCACACCGGCCAATCAAATTGGGCCGCAGATTATACAGCATATTAGTGAACAATGATTAGTGTAGAATGCAGCAAATTGGCTTTATTTATCGGATTCTGATGGAAAACACACATTATGAACGCCTCGGTGGCGAAAAATCGGTACGTGAACTTGTCGATCGGTTTTATGACTTGATGGATTCTCGCTCGGATGTGCGCGAATTAAGGAACATACATGCACCTGATTTACACGATGCACGGAATAAACTTTTTATGTTTTTATCCGGCTGGTTAGGCGGACCGTCTTTATATATTGAAAAATTTGGCCACCCTCGCCTACGCCAACGGCATATGCCATTCGCCATTGGCGAGCTAGAGCGCGATCAGTGGATGCTATGTATTTCTCAGGCAATGCAGGATATGGATATAGATGAGGCGCTAAATAAAGAGCTTTACGCCGCCTTTTACAAAACCGCTGACTTTATGCGAAATCAATAAATTAGCTGCAGCCCTCCCTCAACTCTTAAACTTTTTTTACGATATATTAACTAAGCCTAGGTTTTTGATAAGTTTTTCCTAGAAAATTTTAGTTATATGGTTCATTATTCATGATTAAATAACCCAAATGGGTTAATCAACACGATAAAGCACAATGTAATAGGATGAACAATGGCTAATAAAGCTGAAGACCTCGTCAAAGGTGTCGTAAAACTTATCTCACTACCCGAAATATATATCCGGGTATCACAGGCACTAGAAGACGAGAATCACAATGCCAAGCAACTCGGCGATATTATTGGTCACGACCCTGCACTTACCGCTAGAATTTTGCGTATCGTTAATAGCGCATACTACTCCTTAGCGAGCCAGGTAGAACTTGTTAGTCGTGCTGTTTCTGTTATTGGCGAGGACGACCTTCGTAACCTTGTGCTAGCCACATCCGCTGTCGATACATTTAAGCGCATACCCAACCAGCTAGTCGATATTGATTTGTTTTGGCGCCACAGTGTGCATACCGGCATCGTGGCTCGCCTGCTATCCAAATACTGCAATATTCTTCATGGCGAACGGCTGTTCGTGGCGGGCATGCTGCACGATATTGGCAAGCTTGTTTTATATTTCAAAGAACCGGAGTTATCACAACAAGTTTTACTTAGGGCTGCTGATACCGATGGACAGCTATTTAACGCGGAAAAAGAAATTATTGGCTTTACCCATGGCGATGTCGGTGCCGCACTGATAGATGCATGGAAACTCTCTGACACTCTGAAAGAAGTTATTGCTTATCACCATACGCCACTCAGCGCTAAAGACTACCGTATAGAAACAGCAATTGTTCATATAGCTAACTGTATCGTCAATGCGATTGGACCAGATGTGGAAATTGATGAACATCTTTTGGATGACTACCCTTCATTCGAACCTAAAACACTGGAAATTACAGGGCTTAAACTGGATATTTTGCCAGAGGTTATGGATAAAGCCTGGGAGCATGCAGCAGAAGTCCTCGATATCATCTGCCCCAAAATATAAGCGAATCGATAATAAGTACCACTTATCATATTTGCATGGGCCAATATCGGCTTATGCTTTAACGAATCACTATATCAGCTATAGTCTATTAAAGCGTGGCTAACCGTCATCACAAGTATGATGAAAAACCATTTTTTTGTGAACTAGCTCACTATGCCGAATCAGAAAAACAGCTAAATTATTAACTGTCCGTGAGTGATAAATACCTCGCCTCACACTCAAATGTCAAAAGCATCCGTCGGCACTAGTTCTTTAAAACTATGCCTGCTGTAATAGAGATGCGCACTAACGCAAAAGCTTCGGCTAATCTCGTCATGGAACATCCTGACATAGTGCCATTACACAATGATCATCATTTTGTGGAATAGACAGATGAGTGCAATAATACATAAGTTCAGTAACAGCTCTAATAAGAACGACACACAGCTGAAACGACTTGCAGATAAAATCGAAGACTGCCTGAACGAAGAACTATCCGAGCTGGTAGGCCACATGTTCAATGGCGCAGACGACATGCTATTCCAGTTAGCTGAAAACGCTGATTCCAATGAAGAGCAAACTCAATATTTTGATACAATGCGTATGTTGCGCACAGAACGAACCAGTGTATCGCATAATTTTGCAGACAATATAAAAGCCTATTTACAGCCATCACAAAAAAAAGATAATGCAACATTTGATGAAGATGAACTTAGCCTCGTCGATCAGAGTGAAATGGAAGAACTGGTTGCTGTTTCTGCCATGCACTCTAAGGCAATGAACCTATACGGTGAAGCAGTTAATCATTTAGAAGCCCGCATTGAATTTTTATCTTTAAAAATAAATAATGTTTTTCCCAAAGATGCGCTTACACCTAAAAACATTTGCGAATCATTCAAGGACGCCCTTTCAGAGATAGAGCTTTCAACTAATAATAAGTTAATTTTATATAAATTATTTGATCAGGAGGTTGTGCTTCATCTTGCGCCTCTATACCAAAAGCTAAATCAGCTATTTATCGATCAGGGCATACTGCCACAAATAAAACCTGGCAATACAAAGGAAAGAAGGGCCGAAGATAAGGTACGCAACTTTTCAGCATCTACACCACTTGATGAGGGAATCTACAGTGAAAACCCAATGTGTGACCCCACACAATCATCAAGTTATCATGCGTCAAACAATAATGGACACGGTGGTCACGGAGTATCTAACGGTACTCCTGCTGCAACACATGCATCAGGCAACATTCAGCAAGAAATAAATAGAGTTGCTAGCCAGTTCATTCAGGGGCAGCTAACCGCATCAGGTCCAGGCATTCCCTCATCATTTACTACGACTTCATCTAATAGAGGAAATCAGGCCGCTCAATATTACGACCGCCGGGATGTAATGAAGGCTTTATCCAACCTTCAACACAAAACATCTTATACACATGTTAGTGACAACAAGGTAACTATTGGTGAACTAAAACAGGCATTACTGACAAATATTGGTGCACAATCTGGCGGTGCCATTACTAAACAAGTTAGCCAGGTAGATGAAAAAACTATTGATTTAATCGAGATGCTATTCAATGCCATTATTGATGACGACAGCATTCCGAAACTTGTTACCAACTTGTTACTGCGCTTACAAATACCGGTTATTAAAGTTGCGATGATTGATGAAAATTTCATCACTTCAGGTGATCACCCCTGTAAAACAACACTTAATATAATTGCACACTTAGGCCGAGGAATATCCTCTCAACAGGACGAACTATTTGTCGACCTGGAAAGCATCATCGACAATATTTTGAATGAATTCGATGTTGACCTAAGTAGCTTTGAAAATGCAGTAGATGCTCTTGAAATAATTGAAGACAAAGAGCTAGACAAGGCCGCTCAAACTGAAAGACAAACACAAAAAGCAGTCTTGCAAGCCCATGCAAGAGAAATGGTTTTACTAGAATTACAACATCACGTAAAAAATAAGACTCTCGCCAAACCTGCACAGAAATTAATATTAAGAAACTGGTCGACATTAATGTTTCATAGATATATTAAATTCGGAAAGGATAGCGATGAATGGCGCCAGGCCTCTACTTCAATTAAACAATTGATACATTTATTACAGCCAATAGAATCACCTCAGGCCTACTACACAGTAGAACATGAGAAGGATGAGACACTTGATTATATTCAGAACAGCCTTCTAGACACCAGACAAAATCCTGTTGAAGTAGAAACAGAAATCAATAATGTTTACAACATAATTGATAATGCATTAAGCACTAGCAAGTTTAACCCTGCAATCACACCAGAGGATGACACTTACTTTTCATCCGTTAATGCAGACATCGAACTTGATGCAATGGATGATCCAATAATTGATCTTGAAGATGAGATAGATCCACTTCAAGAGCAAGCAAGAATCGCTCGTGAAAAGATTGCTGGACTTGCATCTGACATTCGACCTGGTGCTTGGTTTAAGGTTTTCAATGGCGATGACAGCCCTGCACGTAGAGCAAAACTCTCCGTTATAGTAATGGAAGAAGCAAAATTAGTATTTGTAGACCGAGTTGGTGTAAAAGTTATAGAGAAAGATGCCGCTATATTCAATGAAGAGATTAATACTGAAAAATCATCATTTTTAGCCGATCATTCGGCCTTCGACCATGCACTTGGTGTTGTTATAAACTCTTTATCTGGAAAAAACTAATACACTTTTATAGTGAAATAGCAGGTAAGGAAACCTTCTTAAACCCAAAACGGCATAAGAAGTTATGAACAATAATTTAAGAGAAAAATTAAGCAGCAAAATAAAACTTTGTCTACGGGACAAAAATATACCTAAGAGCTGCCAGAACATAGTTTTAAAGCTATGGCCTAGTACATTACTTCACATACTAAAAACGCATGGTGACCAAACTCCTCAATGGAACAATGCTATTCGTATGTACATTGACCTTATCGACTCAATTCAACCTATTGAGAACATGGAGCAATTTCGACAATTAAAAGACAATTTTATGTCGATAGCACGTAGCAATAACAACACTCTGTTACTTTATCATAACGAATCCAATGTAGAGCCCGCTCTAAAGGCTTTGATTACACACTACAACCAACAATTGGGTTCCGCAAAAGATTCCGATTTTTCAAACAATGCTCAATCCAGTGCTCTGGAAAAACTTGCGAAACTACCCGCTAATATAAAGCCTGGAATTTGGTGTGAAATCTATATAGACGAAGAGACACCAGCAAGACGTTTACGATTATCCGTAATAAACATTAATACAGGCTCTCTTGTATTTGTGAATAGAAATGGCATTAAAAAACTAGAAAAAGATGCTTTGGTATTTGCTGAGGAATTAAAGCAAGGAACATCTAAAGTATACAAACATGATTCACTCTTTCTCAGGCCCTCAAGTAAAGAAGACGCTGAATTCCAACAAATAGTGTAATGGTTTTTACTTACAATGCTTTTGTATTTTCTTCCTTAGTTGTGCCGTTTTTTTACTACGATCTTCATTAGACGTTATTACCTTATTTCCATCCTTATCTAAATCATACAAATAACTTGCACGCTCAAATTGAGCAAGTCGATGTTTCGCCAGGACACAGCTGCGATCATGCTTCTTTTTTTGTTCTCGAGTTTTTTCCTGCTCTTTTTGTTGCCTTTCTTTATCTTCCTGCATAGCATCCAGTAAATTTCTACGCTTTTCCTCTCTTGATGCACCTGTGTTAATGTGGCCTTTTTTGGCTGTATCTAAATCTAGTGCTTCAGAGTTTGTTATTTCTTTATCACTGTAGTGCACTCTCCCTTGCTCATCTACCCATTTGTATATTTCTGCATTCGCTATTGGCACTACGCCAATAATAAGTATTAATGCGAAGACTCTCTCCATGACGCCCCTCTCTCTTTATTAAATTAATGCATATTGCATTTCAACCATAGCAGAAATTATTTTCCCATACACCCCCATAAAAACGCAGGCACAAAAAAGGCCGATGCATTGCATCGGCCTCGACCACTACCAGCAGGAGTCTAAGCTACTGGTATTTACTCCCAAGCATTACTTAGAAGTAAATTCTGGATAAGCTTCCATACCACAGTCTACAAGATCCATACCTTCGTACTCGTCTTCTTCGCTTACACGGATACCCATGATAGCTTTAAGTGCGAACCATACAATGAAGCTCACAACGAATACCCAGATGAAAATTGTAGCTGCACCGATCAACTGACCAGAGAAGCTCACACCGCTGTTAGTAATTGGTACTAACAATAAACCTAGAAGACCACATGTACCGTGTACTGAAATAGCACCAACGGGATCATCAATCTTCATCTTATCTAGAGCAACGATACTGAATACAACCAGAACACCACCAATCGCACCAAACATAGTTGCCTGTAATGCTGTAGGTGTAGAAGGCTCTGCAGTAATTGCTACAAGACCAGCTAACGCACCGTTTAACAACATAGTTAAATCAGCTTTACCAAACAGTAAACGCGCAGTGATTAGAGCTGCCATTGCACCACCAGCCGCTGCTGCATTTGTGTTTAAAAACACCATTGCAACTGAGTTAGCACTTGCGATGTCGCCTAGCTTAAGAACTGAACCACCGTTGAAGCCGAACCAACCCATCCATAAAATGAATGTACCTAGTGTAGCCATTGGTAAGTTTGCACCTGGAATAGGATTAACCTGACCGTTTGCACCGTATTTACCCTTACGAGCACCTAGCAATAAAACACCCGCTAATGCAGCTGCTGCACCTGCCATGTGAACGATACCTGAACCTGCGAAATCAGAGAAACCAAGGTCACCAAGATTATACATGCCAAATACGTCAGCACCGTTCCAAGTCCATGCACCTTCCATTGGGTAGATGAAACCAGTCATTACTACTGCAAATGCAAGGAAAGCCCAAAGCTTCATACGCTCTGCAACCGCACCAGAAACAATAGACATTGCAGTCGCAACGAATACTACCTGGAAGAAGAAGTCAGAAGCACCTGCGTAAACAGATCCACCGTTAAAGCCTTCTTCAGCAGAAGATGCCAATGCATCAGCAACTAATGTTTCACCACCAGCAATGCCTGCAAGGAAGTAACCGCCGCCATACATTAATTCGTATCCACACACCATGTACATGATGCAAGAGATTGCGAACAACGCTACGTTCTTAGTTAATATTTCTGTTGTATTTTTTGCACGGACTAAACCCGCTTCTAACATTGAGAAGCCAGCTGCCATCCACATTACTAATGCACCGCACACCAAGAAGTAAAAGGTGTCCATTGCATACTGAAGTTCAAAAATTTGATTTTCCACTTAGATATACCCCCGCTTTTAAAGCGCTTCTGTACCGCTTTCGCCAGTACGAATACGAATAACTTGCTCAACAGGATAAACAAAGATTTTGCCATCACCAATTTTGCCCGTATTTGCAGCATTACGAATAGTTTCAATAACCTGCTCAACAATGCCGTCGTCTATCGCTACTTCAAGTTTAACTTTTGGTAGGAAATCAACAACATACTCAGCACCACGATATAATTCTGTGTGCCCTTTCTGTCGACCAAAGCCTTTCACTTCAGTAACGGTTATACCCTGCACGCCAATTTCAGAAAGTGCTTCACGCACATCATCTAGCTTGAAGGGCTTAATAATTGCAGAAATTAACTTCATATTAATCACCTTAATTTACAAATCTTTATCCGATTTGTTCTAAAAAACATCGCTACCACCCATTGGTAACGTTCAACCTGCGCAAAACAAAAACACTTTAGTAGCTCATTAACAAATGAGACTTACATATCCAATTTATAATTGTTCGCTATTAGTGCATCAACATGATGCAGCA
>Ga0316204_10009724_pt1 | contig 12712 bp, 10 predicted proteins | sample 6monrhotite_MG_2_FD_205661 | JGI IMG/M metagenome (GOLD analysis project Ga0316204, IMG submission 205661) | Microbial mat bacterial communities from mineral coupon in-situ incubated in ocean water Damariscotta River, Maine, United States -... | ecosystem: Environmental > Aquatic > Marine >...
GCTCTTCCGATCTTAGAAATGAGTCGTAAAACTATCAATGTTTGAAGAACCTCCATTTAAGTTGTAGGTAATCCCAAGTTTTGAATACAAACAAGCCCATATAAGCATGATAATAAACGAAGTCGCTAGCACTCTAATTGGTGACTCACCATACTTTGAAAAAAGCCAAAATAAAAAATGGATTACTCTTCCATATTTTTTTCTTTGCATAATTGTATCCGACTCATAAACAAAAGCTTGACTAGAGTCTGCTAGCAAGCCAGCCTGTTCAGAAAGCATACGGTATTTTCTTACCAAACGTAGTAACTCATCATACTTCTTATTAGATTTATTTATAAAAAGGCTTATTCGGCTATTAAGCTTATTCAAAGTTCTCTCAAATAAATTTTCTGACTCAAGGGGCTTATACCTTACTTCAACAATATAAATGCTCTCCTTAATAAGTCTAACGGCTTCCTCATACCTAAATTCTTTACATTTTAAGTCAGCTGCGTACTCATAATACTTGGCCTTTTTTAAATCATTACCACAACTGAAAGCTGCCAACTCCCATAACTTTGCCTTATCACCATTAGTATAACAATCTAGAGCTGCTGCACTTTTAGCAACTTTATAACGTAATAAACCCTCATCCTTATAACCAAAATCTTTAATTAATAGTATATCGCTTATTTCTTCAATATCCTCTGCGGTGAAATTACTGCCTAAAGCGACAAAATCATCAAGTCGACTGAGCTTAACTGAATAATCAACCTGATCTTTATGAGTCAGGGCCACTTGACCAGTTTTAGCTCCCCTTGGTCTCAGCCAGACTAATGAATCCTTATCAATTTCAATCCACTCTTTTTGATCAAGAAAATCCTGTAAAGGTTCAATATGCTCTTCAATAAAAGAATCTTCATCATTCATTTCAGATAAGCTAGCACCTTCAAGATAGTCTCTTAAAAACTGTTCTCCATTCAAGTGCTTAAGCCGTGGTTGTTTTTCAAAAGACTCTCTTAAACTTTCAGCCAACTGTTGGTACCAACCTGGAGAACTCATCAATTCATCTCCAATACATTGTTTGCTAACTTAATAATCTCTTTAACATAATCAACCTCATTAGGTGTAGGGTGAGGAAGATCTTTAATAGTGTTTTTTAACATTATTAAAGTTGTTTCGTAAGTTGCAGTTATTTCTTCACTTTCATCAGTATCAATATCTCTGAAATCCGAAACATTCATTATTTTTTGTTGCCCATTTCTGGATTTAATAACCTCTAGAAAATCACGCGCATCATTAATATTTCTTACTTCATATTTTCCATCATCATCTTTAATGATAGCTTGATAGAGCCGCTTTAAAGCAACCTCATTCTGGAATGATTTAGAATCCTCATTCCATTCAAGCCAATCTCTTCCTTTTTTTTGAGATGAAAGAAATTCTAAAAGCAAGGCATAATGGTGGGTCTCTTTTCTGGATCCATATTCCGAATCATGTTCAAGCTGCTGGAATGCCTTATAACCACGCATTCTTCTTCCAGCATCTATACTAGTTATACCTAGCATCTCTCCTATTTCAGACAATTTATGTCCACTTTCAAACATACTATTAACTAATTTTGCACTCTGCCAGCCATGCCATTTTTTTGCACCAGAAACATGCCTAATACCCATCAAAGCATTACTATAATTTTTAATTTCTTCTTCAGTGCCCTTTATTAGCACTGCACTAATGGCTTTTGTTTGCTCTATGACTTCATTTATATTAGGGTCTTCTATATATCCCTTTTCAAAATCTTCTATCAAACTTTTTAAAGCTGCAACCCTTCTATTTCCTTCTATAACTAAATACTGCTCATCAGTTAAAGGTTTAATAACAATCCTATCTACCGTTAAAAAACCATTCTTTAATATCGAGTCCTTTAAGTCAGCCAGTTTCTGTTTTTTTAGTGCTTTATATATTTCATCCTGTTTTTTTATAGTTTCTGTCAATCCAGTTTTCATTTCATCTGTATTTTTTATTACTCGGTAGTTATCAGGGTCGAGTAATAACTGATCTAATCTAACTTTTGTATCAACTAATTTTATCGGCATTTGCGCACCTTAAATAATAATCCTTAAGCTAACTGCTTATTAATTTCACTCATGATTAATAATAGAAATAATTTTTTTACTCCATATTAATATAAAACCCTAGTCTAAGTTATGTAAAGTTACGCACAATATTTTCTTTTTTATTAAACTAACGCTATCTTATTATCATAAATACACATTGAACATTCTCAACAACGAACTAAACCTTTTTACTAAGACTGGTTGGCTGGTTGGCAAGATTGCATGTTCGTAACGAACTGCAAAAAGCAGTTCGGGTCTTCACCAAATCTTCACTCACGCGAAAATATGATGAAAACCGAAACTCACATGCTATCTTGCCAGGGCCAGCCCTTGGAACCCGTGAGGGGAATTTTCATAAAAGCCCCCTTCAAACCCCAAAACGATATTAATTTTTTTCAAAGAATAATACTGAAAACATATCTTCAATGGACTCTAAAAATGATTAGATCATCATTTACAAAGTCCATTAAAGATTACACTCCTAAAGTCATTCATAACCAACTATGTCGGTTTTCAATTTTGTTTAGTCGTGCAAAATAGAGCAACTTTAATTGTTAAAGTTGCTCTATTTTAAATCGAAATAATTAAGGCCAATCTAACTTAGATACGCCTTAATTCTTCCGAAAATACACAACCTAATTCTTTATTCTGCTTAACAAGTTAAACAAAAACAGATTTAAGTTTTACGGGCATGATTTTTCCATTACTCATGGAAAATCACAAAGGTAGATTGATATTGAAATAGTGCCTATTTCAAATCCAACTTAACTTCTATTTTTGCTGGAATGAGGATTGATCTGATGAACTACTTTGACGGGATTGATTGATTTCATTTTTGCGTTTTAATTGCATAGCTTCGATTAGCTCTGATTTATCCAACAAGCCATTCTTTTGAATAATTTCGACCTCTGATGCATCAAAACTGCTAAAAGCCAAATCTAAGCTATCAGCGGCGATATTAAAAGCAAATTCAATCTCTTCCAAGCCACCCACTGTTTGCAATAGAACAGTATCTTCTTTATGCTCAAGGCTAGACTGTGCATTTCGATAAGACGACAGTACTTCTTTGAAAGCTTGAACCCTCGCTTCTAAAGAATCATTTTCAGGTGTAAAAATATTCGGATATGCAGTCATAGCTCTATTATAATCGTTATAAGTAAATTACTTAAACAGTAAAAATAATATGAGTTTACCATTTAGTGATGAAATTAAAAATATTGGTGATGAGATGGGTGTCTCTATGTACCAAAGATTTACGCTAAATGAAGCTTCACTATTCTTACACTGTACCAAACAAATTGTTACAGGGTTAGTTGAGCAACATAAAATTCACTATATCCAAATTACTGAAAAGCAGGTTGAGTTTTTCGGCTATCATTTGCTTCAATACCTCTTGGCTCAGACAAGTGATTACTCTCCTAAAAATAGGGATTCCAAACAAACAGAAACAAATAACCCTCAATCTTCATCCTCAGACATAGGCCGTATTATTCGAGCTAAAGAACTCCAAGATATAACAGGCCTTTCAAGAACGACCATTTGGCGACTTGAAAATAAAGATCAATTCCCAAGAAGAGTTTCACTGGGTGCTAATAGTGTTGGATGGCGTCTTTCTGATGTTAAGGCTTGGCTAGAAGAGTAAGATCAAATCGTTAACTCTCAACTATAGCAAACAGCCTATCACACCACTTCTGAAGCCACTCTTTCGACTCAATTTCATAATGGTACAAATCATAAGTTCCTTCAATCCCTTTTTTTGAATGCCCTAGAATTGCACCGCTAACTTCTCTTGGACATCTAAGTTTAGATAACTGTGTTCTAACAGTTCTTCTTAGGTCATGAGGTGCCCAACTGTCTAAACCAGATACTTCTCCCTGAGTTCGGGCATAGTAAAGTTGTTGAGTTAACTGTTTCTGATCGTAAGGCTTATCAATAATTCGCGAGCTTCTATCGCGAGTAGGGAATACATAACTATTAACCTTATCTAAGTTTTGTATAAAAGTAATTGCCTGACTAGACAGCTGAACATTTCTAGAAACACCTGTTTTTGTTTCCTTTAAAGCGATAGTGCCTTCGGTAAAATCAATGTCTGCCCACTTTATTTTACAAATTTCGCCTGTTCTCATTCCTGTAAACAAACAAAGTAGCAAAACATTCTTAACATTTTGAGCTATAAATTTGGCATTAGGCAACCAATTCCAAAGCTGTTTTATCTCAGTTTCATTCAGAACTCGACTTCTTTTGCCATTAGTTACTTTAATGCCAGAGTCCTTAATACGGTTCTTAATCTCAGGGCACGGGTTTTGAAAATCAACAGGCAATTTTTCTCTAGAAATTGCGAAACGAAAAGCTAAATTCAATTCTCGTAATACGTTACCTGCTTGAACATTTGAACCACGAGCAAGAATTTGATCAACCATTAACTTAATCTCAGATAGGGAAGTTTCAGAAACACTATTACTGCCTAAAACTCTAACCACATCTCCATACAAGGTTCTCTTAACTTCCTTCTGTCCCTTTTCTTTACGGCTACCTCTGATTATCTTTCTTTTACCTTTACCGTCAGGAAGTGAGTACCTATCTTGAACTTTTTCCTCTAAATACAAATCAACCAAATCTTTAAACGTAAACTGCTTATGCATTTCTTGTTCTGCATAAGCCTTTTGCTGTTGCTCAAGTTCAGTTTCTTTCGCTTTTAGATACTCCTGAGGATCAAGCCCACTCGATTTTAATGATTTATACTCAATCAACTTATTCCTAGCATCAACCAGTTTCATTTCAGGATAATAACCAAGACGGATTACTTTCATTAATCCTTTATAGTTCTTATATCGATAAAGGAAACTAGTCCCTCTGGAAGTACGTTTGACACGAAGACCTTCATAATCTCCAATATCAGTAAGTTCATCACCTGACTTCATTTTACTAACAGCCATTGCTGAGAGTGGTTTTTTGGTAGAATTTGAGACCATACGAATAACCAATAATTTATGTGTTCGGAAAATGTTAGATATAAGCTTAATGTTTATATAGATTATAGTTTCATCCTTCATAAAAAGCTACGCCAACTGCTACGCCAGATTATGAAAAACAGTGAATAACCTTGCAACAAGATGAAACACAGTGAAACAACCGAATACAAAGAAATGTATTATATAACAACAAGTTAAACACTATGACTAGCGAAAAAACGAAGAACAACAACACCAAGCACACACCAATGATGCAGCAATATCTTGCGATTAAAGCGGAGCATCCTAACCACCTTCTGTTTTACCGAATGGGCGATTTTTATGAACTGTTTCATGAGGATGCTAAAAAGGCGTCTGAATTACTGGAAATCACACTTACAGCCAGAGGAAAATCGGGCGGCAACGCCATTCCAATGGCGGGCATCCCACATCACTCTGCCGATGGCTATCTAGCGAAACTGGTTAAATTAGGTGTTTCGGTAGCCATTTGCGAACAGGTCGGTGACCCTGCTACCAGCAAAGGGCCTGTTGAGCGTAAAGTAATCCGAGTCATCACGCCAGGTACCTTAGTAGAAGAGGCGCTATTGGAAGACCAAGCCGAAAATCTATTAGCCGCTATTTCCCAGCAAGATAATGTCTATGGTTTAGCCTATTTAGATGTCGCTAGCGGGCGCTTTGAAACCACTGAACTCGACTCTCTAACCCACCTATACGCCGAGATTGAACGCCTTAAACCTTCAGAGCTACTACTGCCTGATGATGACCTATTAAGGCAATCTCTTTCAGAATCCATTTTAAATCGTTCTGGTCTTGTGAGATATCCAAGCTGGCATTTTGAGCCTAAAAGCAGCTTTAAACGTTTAACCGATCACTTTGGCACTAAAGATTTAGTCGCCTTTGGCTGCCATCAAAAAACCGCTGCGATCAGTGCCGCAGGCAGTATTTTGCACTATGCACAAGCCATGTTACAAAGCACACTTGAACATATCCATAGTTTACACACCTACTCTACCGATGACAGCTTAGTACTGGATGCGATTAGTCGTAGAAACTTAGAAATTGACACCAACTTAAGCGGTGGCACCTCTAACACCTTGGCCGCCACGCTCGACCAGACCGCTACCGCTATGGGCGGACGCCTGTTAAAACGTTGGCTAAACCAACCGCTGCGTAACCAAAACATTATTAACGGCCGCCTAGATTCCATAGAGTCAATTATAGAACAACAGTCCGATGACCCTTTTCGCCAGGAACTCAAGAAAATTGGCGACTTAGAACGCATTCTAAGTCGCATTGCTCTGCGATCTGCTCGTCCAAGAGATTTACTGCACCTGAGCCGCTCTCTTAAAACGTTGCCAGAGCTACAATGCCTACTTACAAAACACCCTGTGCAAAAGCTCAGTGAGCTGGCAGATAAAATTTCTACCTTTCCTGAGTTATCGCAACTGCTTGAAAAAGCCATTATAGATAATCCGCCTATGCTCATTCGTGATGGCGGTGTCATTGCTGAAGGCTACGATGCCGAACTGGATGAACTTAGAAACTTAAAAAATGAGGCTGGGGGCTATCTACTTGAATTAGAGCAACGCGAACGCGAACGGACGGGAATTAATACACTTAAAGTCGGTTATAACCGCGTACATGGCTACTATATTGAAATTAGCAAACTGCATACAGCGCAAGTTCCAGCCGAATACATTCGTCGTCAAACCCTTAAAGCCCAAGAACGTTATATTATACCCGAGCTTAAAACGTTTGAAGACAAGGTATTAAGTGCAGGTGAGAAATCACTTTCGCGAGAAAAATGGCTATACCAACAACTGCTTGAAATCCTCAATGAATCTCTGCAACCGCTACAAAAAAGTGCGACAGCCATCGCGGAGCTAGACGTATTGGTTAATTTAGCACTACAAGCCTGCACATTAAACCTAACCCGCCCTATCTTAACAAACCAACCGGGGCTAGCCATTCAACAAGGTCGCCATCTCACTGTTGAAGCGGTCTCCTCAGAACCCTTTATACCAAACGACACACTTTTCCAAGCTGACCGCCAGTTACAAATTATTACTGGGCCCAATATGGGGGGTAAATCGACCTATATGCGTCAGACGGCGTTGATTGCCCTGATGGCTTTTATCGGCAGTTTTGTCCCAGCAGAATCGGCCAAGATTGGACCAATTGATCGTATCTTTACCCGTATTGGTGCTTCAGACGATCTAACCTCTGGACGTTCCACCTTTATGGTTGAAATGACCGAAACCGCGAATATTCTGCATCATGCTTCTGAAGAGTCATTGATCTTAATGGATGAAGTAGGCCGAGGCACCTCAACCTTTGATGGCTTGGCTTTGGCTTGGGCGATTGCGGAACATATGGCCTTAAAAATTAAAGGCCTCTGCCTATTTGCGACACACTACTTTGAACTTACCAGTTTAGCGGAGCAGTTTGATAATACTGTAAATGTGCATTTGGATGCCATTGAACACCAAGACAGCATTGTCTTTTTGCATCAAGTACAGGAGGGACCCGCCTCACAAAGTTACGGTTTACAAGTCGCTTCACTGGCAGGAGTTCCAAAAGAGGTGATTCAAAAAGCCAAAGAAACCTTATACCGCTTAGAGAATCAAACTGTACAAAATCAAACGATACAAAACCAAGCGGTAGACTCCTCTACACTCAACTCAGATTCACACAACCAATCCGAACCCGTACAGCAATTTGATCTTTTTTCAGCGATAGATCCTAAATTGGAAAAGCTGCAAAAAGAGCTCAAGCAGATTAATCCTGATGACATGACCCCTAAAATGGCCTTAGAAGCGTTATATGCTTTAAAAGCACTTTCAGATTAATTGGAGAAACGCCTCTTTTCTATGCATCTTTTCTATGCATCTTTTCTATGCATCTTTTCTATGCATCTTTTCTATGCATCTTTTCTATGCATCTTTTCTATGCATCTTTTCTATGCATCTTTTCTATGCATCTTTTCTATAGTAGGTAGATTAAAAACCATTGAAATACACTATTCTGAATACCCCTCAAGATTAATCGCCACCTCTAAAACCTTTTGATGATACGTCACAAAGGCTTCTAAACTTAAGCTGACTTCTTGACCCTTAGCATGCCTGAGTCGAATAGTGTCTGTAAAAGGTGACTCTTTATTGGAGTTCAAGGTGACTCTCTCTAATATTTGACGGTCTTCAGGCAGAATAATATCGGTAAAACGAACTTTTCCAGAAACAAAATCCTCTCTTCGATAACCTATTAACTTAACGATATCCGAATCAATGGCTAACACCTTACTAAACTTCAAATCAGAAAAAATAGCCTGAACTTTAGTACTTTTTATAAAATTGGATTTCGATAACATCTCTGCATTTGCCACAACAATTTTATTGCGTCCTGCGTGCTTAGCAGAATAAAGGGCGGTATCCGTCAATTTTAAAAGCTCTTTAACACTGGCTATTTTTAATTGCGAAGAGTGGTACAAACCACCACTCAAGGTCTTATATATTTTGACTCCATTGGCTAAAAACACGTGTGCCGCAAAGGACTGTCGAATGCTCTCCGCTTTTTGGACGGCCTGTTCATAGGTAAGACGATTCAATAAAATAACAAACTCCTCACCTCCTGCTCGATACACATGGTCTCCTTCTCGAACCGAGCTACTCAAAATCTGTCCTGTTGTTTTTAAAATAGAGTCGCCGACATCGTGCCCATATTGATCATTAATGGTCTTAAACCAATCAATATCAAACATCAACACCGCATACTCAGTATGATGCTTTTCGGATGCTTCAATCACTTCCTCTATATTGGCTTCAAAATTTAAGCGATTCCTTAAACCCGTTAAAGCATCATGATGCGCAAGTTCATTTAACTTTTTATTCACCTTTTCTAAATGCAGGGTTCTTGTTGCAACTTTACGCTCTAAGCTCTCCATCACATGGGCTTTAACTTGACTTAATTTCACAATACGCTTAACCATCGGACGAAAAATAAAAAGCACTTCTAGCAATAAGACAACCAACGTCAGTATCAATATAACTAACTTGGTATCTTTAATCGACTGAAGTCGTTGCTCCCCCTGCTGTTGCAACAGCTGCACGACTTTATCCAAATCATTTAAAATGCCTTCTGAACGCAACTCTATATCGGTAATAATAATTTCTTTTTGCTCATCAACATTTAAAACAGTAATCAGTCGAACGAGAGCTAAATACTGCTGAACTCTATATTTAAGATTCAATTCGTCAAAATAAATATCACGAATAGAAGGGGATAACGCTACTTTAGAACCATCTGGCAACCTTCCGCTTGATAACATACTGTTGGCATGCGCCATCTCGTCTAAATTACGTTCCAAACGTTTTTTGACACTCTCTAACTCTGAGTCATATAACTGAGTTTGATTAGCCGAATAGACACGATAAGCATCCAAAGCAATATATTGACTTAACAACCGTTGTTTACCTGAGACATTGACTAAATAAGCATTATTATCCATGCCTTTAATGACAAAGTTCATGCTAAGGTAAGCAGCAACAGAAAACACCGCAATCAGCGTAATCGCGATAACATAACGGATCGTCATACTTGTTTGAAGCTGTTTAATTTCTGATACCATGCTAGCCATAAACCACAAAAAACCCTTAAGAAAAAATACAAAAGACCACTTAAAATAAACTAGTTACTCACTAAAATAAATACGCAATTCAACTTTAGTTTAAATCATACTAGGTGATAAATTCGATAAAACATTCCTTTTTAAGATGGTTTCCTTTACTATTTGAACACTTCAAAAAGCCAGAAGCGGCCACTTTTTTCTAGAACAAAGGATAGCAACCTATGCAAGCGATGATTGTCGATGTCACGATTAATAACTTTCAAGAAATGGTGATGCAAAACTCGAAGCGCTTGCCCGTATTAATTAACTTTTGGTCTCCAACCAATGAACAAAGCAAGTTAGCCAACACCATTTTAGAAAAGCTGGCGCATGAATTGGCTGGACAGTTTATTCTAGCTAAAATCAATTTTGACCAACAGCATGATTTAGTCAGCAAACTCTCAGTGCCTAGCCCCCCTTTTTACAAATTGATTCAAAATGCTGACATCATTACCGAGGCAAGAGGGTTACAATCTGAAGATGATTATCGAGCACTCTTAAACAGCAACATTACAGAAGACGCTTCTGAAACCCTACGAAAGCAAGCCGCTCAAGCCTTTTCCCAAGGACAGTTTGATGAGGCGGTACAATGTTTAGGTGATGCCGTTAGGGAGAACCCCAATAACTTTAAAGTTCACCTAGACTTAGTTCAACTATACCTTCATACTGATCAACTTGAGCAGGCCAATGAACTGTTTGCAAAACTGCCCGAAAATGCCCAGAAAGACCCACAAGGTCTCTATATTAAAGGCATTCTATATTTTTCAGAAGTGGCGCAAAGTGCACCTGACATCACTCATATTCAAACGGTTCTAGCCAACAACGCCAATGATTCTGAAGCTCTGCTTCATCTCACGGCTTATTTAGTTTTAAATGGTCAAATGGAATCAGCGATTCAAACGCTCTTTAAACTCTTTACCGCTGATCGTACATATCGCGAAGGCTTGCCACAGAAAACCATTATTCAGCTTTTTGACATGCTATCAGGTTCGCAACCCGAACTGGTGAGCGCTTATCGCCGAAAATTTCAAAGCTTGTTATATTAATGATTGTCACGCGTTCACGCTCAAATACCATCTAGTTTTATAAAAACCGCACCTTATTACGAAGATTAAGTAAAAATAAAGAGTCCAATTAATGAGTTATTGCAACACACCAAACCTTAACAATGTGCTCTGCCTAGGCGTCGCAGGCAATTTTGCAGGCCACCTTGAACAAGCGGGTGAAACGCCTGATTTTGTCAATGTCAAAACAACACACAAGACAGCCCCTAAAGGATTGTTTCCATATTACATTCCTAATCATCCTGGATTGCTGGGACAAGACCCTCTATCCACCAGTGTCATTAAATACCCTGATCATTTAGCGGATAATGCACATCTACAAGCCGAACCAGAAGTCTGTGTTTTATTTAACGTCTCATATAAAGAGGGCTTAGTAACCGACTTAAGAGCCCAAGCATTTGCCGCTTTTAATGATTGCTCTATTCGCAAACCCGGTGCTAAAAAAATCAGTGAAAAGAAAAACTGGGGGCCAGCGACCAAAGGGGTTTCACAACAGTTTATTGCACTGACTGGCTTTGATAAAGGCTGTGAATTAGATTCGTTTAACATCGCCTCCTTTTTAAAACGAGACAGTCAAATTTATGCCTACGGTAAAAACAGCTCTGTATTAACCTACTCTTACTTTCATAAGCAGTTAAAAAATTGGATCATCGATAAACTCAATACCCAACAAGACTTTGGCCCTTTAGAAAACTTGCAAGAACACATTCAGACAGCAGGTTACCCAAAGCAAATTATGGTAAGTTTAGGTGCGACAACCTATACTGAATTTGGTGAAACCGTCTTTTTACAACCAGGAGATGAACTGTTTTTCTATGTGTATGACGCATCGAAAAACAGCGCAGAAGATATCGACAAGCACTTGAAGCATCCAGAAACATCGTTAATCAATAGCTCTGTTTTACGACAAGTGATTGTTTAACAAAGACCTAAGCATCCAATTGTAGCCAAAGAAGAAAGGATCGTATTATGACTCAATTAGCCCCTAATCATGAACTTGTTGAGCACCAAGTGCGCCAATGGTTAGAGCAAGTGGTCATTGGTTTAAATCTCTGTCCGTTTGCCTCTAAACCCTACCAAGATCAACAAATCCGCTTGGCTACTAGTCGCTGTAACGATGAAACCTGTTTGCTCACCGAACTGGCAACCGAACTGGCACGACTGGCGCAAAAAGAACCGAATGAAGTTGAAACCACCCTATTAATTATTCCCAATATGTTCAGTCATTTTAGTGACTACAATCAATTCTTGAATCATGTCGATGCATTGATCGAACAACTGGACTACGAAGGTATTTTTCAAGTCGCCAGTTTTCACCCCGATTATCAATTTGGCGGTACTCTTCCCGAAGACGATGAGAACCTAACCAACCGTGCACCGTATCCCATTTTGCACCTCATTAGAGAGGCGAGCTTGGAGCGAGTTCTAAAACATTACCCCAATCCTGAAAGCATTCCTGAAAACAATATCACCCGTGTGACAAATTTAACCGATCAAGAGAAACAACAGCTGTTTCCCTATCTATTTTCACCGCACTAGCTTAACAAAATCGAAATCTGTTCAATATGAAACGACTATATTACACCTTCGTTATATTAGCTAGCTTGATCAATGTAAGCCATGCTGCACCACAACAAGATGCCTCTAGCGACCCTCTGCCTATCGCTATCAATCTACAGAATTTTGGTCTACAAGCCCTTAAAGAAAATATACCCATCGCGATTCTCTTTAGCAGTAAGGGCTTAAAGTCGACCCTTAAACTCAAAGAGGAAGCCATTTACCCAGCCCTGCTGTCGGGTGAGCTCACAGGCTACGCGCTCTTTACTGAGATTCAGGTAAACGATAAAGGAAGCACCATCGATTTTTATGGTGAAGAGATAGAGAATATCGAGTTTAAAGCCTTCTATAATCTAACCA
>Ga0316204_10009725_pt1 | contig 12710 bp, 11 predicted proteins | sample 6monrhotite_MG_2_FD_205661 | JGI IMG/M metagenome (GOLD analysis project Ga0316204, IMG submission 205661) | Microbial mat bacterial communities from mineral coupon in-situ incubated in ocean water Damariscotta River, Maine, United States -... | ecosystem: Environmental > Aquatic > Marine >...
ATGACCCGACCCATGTCCGCGCTATCACACCCGCCGGCCTTGAGTTGTTTTCCCAAAAGCGGAACAGGGAGTGGATTGACAAAGGCCAGGGAAACTCACCTCTGGGCCTGACACTGGGGATTGATTTTGACGTGGTCTCAGCAAACTTTGTACCAGATCAACCATGGCGCGGACGCCTTGAGCGCGGTGAAATGAATAATGAACAGTTTGCCGAAGCTGCCAGGAGCCTTAACAATACGGTCATGGAAACACAGATTGTTTTGAAGGCAGTTAAGCCTGTGACTTCCGCGAACTAATCCGGGGAAATCTGAAAAATGAGCAACCGGCCAACCTTTACGCCTCTGGTGGAATTTACCGCCAACCAGCCCTTTCGTTTTACCCAGCACAATGCTGCGCCGGAAACCGAACAGTCCGAGGACGGGTCGGGCCGTTACTATTCTTCTTCGCAGGCTTTTGTGAACCAGGCCATTGTTCCGAACAATAATGTCTTTCGTATCCGGTCCACCAACGCAAAAATCAAAACCCTCGCAGCTGAACGCTGGCAGACAACAAACTTTGCCAACAAGAAAGTCCTGTTCCTTTTGCCTTCCGCCATGCTGGGCAGCAACGTCGCAACCCTGTTATTCCTTGAGGCCTTCAAAAAACAATTTGGTGCGCGCGATGTCGGCGTGTTCTGTGCGGGGTCCGCCGCTGATGTCTATCTGACTTCCGATCTGGTCAAACTCTATACACTGTGGATTTCGCGCAATGATATGAAGCGCTGGAACATGATCATAGACCTGGGCGAACTGGAAAGCCGTCGTGATATCGAGGTCTGGCCTGTTGATATGGAAGGTGACTTGTTGAAGGCCTTTGGCCTGGACCCGAGCCCGAATTATCCATCTGCGCCACGCCGCAAGCCGTGGCAGAATGAGCCGCGCATCGGCATCCTTCCACTGGCCTCCTCGCCGCTACGTACCCTGCCGCCATCGTTGACTATTGATCTGACCCGGGCGCTGGCTGATGTCGGAAAGGTGACTTTGTGTCTGAACAAATACCAGCATCAGGGACGATTGTATGATCAGGTAGTGCGGCCCGAACTTGAAAACGCCTGCGCTATCGTTGATGCCTATGACACCACCGGCGGCCTGTTACAAGCGGTAGATGAATTTGACTATGCCGTGTTTGCAGACAGTGGCCCGGCACACATGAGCAAACTGTTTGCCACACCGGGCATGGCTTTTTATACCGCCGCCCACGGCGATATTTTGCAAGGGCGTTTTGAAAATCTCGCCCGCTGGTCTGTCGGGTTCCAGGGTAAATATTGTCAGGCGCCCTGCGGTCTGGCCAAATTGCGCTGTGACGACAAAGGCCGGATCGGCTGTATGGGATCTCTGGAAACAACACTGGATAATCTGCCAACAACGCCAAAGGCCACGAACAACAATGTGGTCAAACAGCTATTGCTGGACAACCCCATTCCCTGCGTCACGGCTTTGGCTGGTGAAAGTAAACAGATTGTGGATTTTGTTTTACAGGACTTTCAGTCCAAGCGCCCGGACTGATATGCGGAGGATTTTTGCAGACGGTGTCAGGGCAGATATTTGAATTTTTTCATCATATCGTAGTTTGTTTCTACAACCTTGTTCACCTGGGCATCCGTGAGTTCCGACTTCCACTGATTGGCCTTGCCTGAGCGGAAGAATTTTTCTGCGTGGACACTGCGTTCAATAAATCCTTTTTCATCTTCCTGTTTGCGCACGTTCTGGAAAGACGACATTTTAATCGCCCGTTTCAGAACGTCCGAAGGCGGTTTCAGGCCCATGAACTTCGCCACCTTCTTGAAAGTGGGTCCCGGCTTATAGGTCATGTCTTCATAGCGCACGATGTGCATGGAGGGGCTTTCGCCCTGGCCTGTCCAGCTGTCAACATGGCGTGACCAGGATGAAATAAGGTAGGTAACTTCGCCTTCATCAGCACCAGCCATAAAAGTCGGATCAGCCATCCAGTCAATGGCTTCATCAATCGTAATTCCAAAATGAGGCGCCATGGAGAGGCAGACGTCCAGTGGATTCCGAACCACATAAATCGCCCCCGCCGTCGCGTCCATAGAGATCTGGGGTCCACCTCCGAATTCTGTCAGGCAACAGTGGGTTTTGACAAAAACCGTGTTGGGAGATGACGACGCCAGCATGCGATGCATGGCCGGTCGCAAGGCAGCCGTTTCTTCTTCACTCATTTCCTGAACAGGTCTGGAGGCGACCTTCTGGAAAAGCGGCACATGGCTGTCACTGAAATTGAACTGGCCAAGTTCTGATACCGCGTCGTTGGCCTGCCCCTTGGTCAGCAAGTTGTACAGAAATACCCGCAGCCAGGTGTTCCCGGATTTTGGATAGGATGCCAGCCAGAGAATACCCGCCATTAGTCCGTCCCGTCTGTCTTTTTAACTTTATCTACCGAATAGAGGAAAGCTGTACCACGACCAGCTTCAGGCGCAAAACGTATCATGCGAAAAACGTAACGCACAAAAAAAGAGAGGGCAGGAAATCCTGCCCTCTCTCCAATTCAAATGCCTGTTAAGGCGTTTAAATGTCCTAGAAGAACAATGACGTGCCGAGCATGATGCTGGTCGCATCATTTTCGTTGGCCGCTGCATTCAGGTTGTCTTCAAGCTTCACGTTCTCGATACCAGCTGAGAAGCTGATGCCGGGGCCGAAAGCGTAAGAAGCAGAAGCGAGCCAGTGATCGCGTTCGTCCTGACCAGCGCCTGCGCCAGCTTCAGCTTCGAAGTGAGAGTAGCTTACACCGTAAGACATGGCGCCTGAACCGTAGGTAACGCCTACGTTCCAGTCGGTCAGGTCTGTAGAAGCAGCTGAGGTAGCCTGGTTGTCATTACCGTAACCGGCAGCGACTTTCCAGCCACCCATGCTGACATCGGCACCAATGGCCCAGACTTTCTGGTCATCAGTAGAAGTGCCTGCAGCTTCCAGGTCGCCTTTGATGTAGGCAGCAGATACGTTGTAAGCAACGCCATCTTTACCGGTGTTACCGGAATATGTGGCACCAACTTCCAGGATGTTAGACTGCTGGTTAGCTGTGTTGTCTGCTTCCAGACCACCATATGAAGAGCCGGTTTCACCGGAATCAAATGTGTAAGACACACCAGCCTGGAAACCGGACATTTTAGGAGTCCAGTAGGTCAGCTTGTCAGAGTCACCGGAAATGTCAGCACGGAACGGCTGAGCAGCGCCGTTAGAAACGGTGCCATAGTGACGGAAGTTAGATGTCCAGGTGCTGGTCCAGCCGAGGCCAGGTACAGAAGAACCGCGGAAAGATTTGTTACCAGCGCCGTTTTCAGCACCGAATACAACTTCACCGAAGGAACCTTTGAACCATACATAGTGCTCATCGATCTGATCAGTGCAGGTTTCAGCTTCAAGCTGAACGTTGACACCAACGGTTACACCGTTGTCCAGGGTTGTTGAACCGCTGAAAGAAATTTCAGCTTCCTGGGTGAACATGGTGCTGTGCAGGGCGGCGCCGGCGCTGGCGTCCTGGTTGGTGTTCACGGCAAACCCGTGGTAGTAGCCACCAACTTTAAGAGCGATCGGGCCAGCTTTCTTTTCAGCGGCCATTGCAGGAGCAGCGATTACGCCGGCCGCGATCAACGCGGTGGAGGCGAGGAGTACTTTTTTCATTTGGTCTTCCCTCTCATAGAAATAACGACAATTCATTTCAACGCAGCTTGCATGTCATTGTTACAAACCGCTGTATTTATTCACAGTAAGCCTTGTTTTTGATCCTGAGCCGACTTTCCCCGAATAAATCCGGATGCTGTCTTTATCAGTTCCGCTAACATGCAAGGTAGTTGTCCAAAACAACTTCCCCCAAACTGCGAGTGGGCCGAAGTTTGTCGGAAGACAGGCTGTTTATCAACTGCTTAAAGGGGCCGCTGCGTGTTTTTTGCACTACTGTGGTAGATTTGTCACAGAGGCCGATGGCGGCGCCGGACAGGTTTTTCGCCTCATGGTCCAGGTTTTCATTTGCGCCCGGGAGATCAGGGGACAGATACGACTTTAGTGCCTCGGGGATTGCACCTGACATTTCAATCGGGCCGGACATAATAATGGTGATGGCATTTCATCAGGTTCGTGCCGGTTTTTCACCGATTTACCGGTTTCACTTCCAAATACTGAAATTTCCCCCTGAAATACCCATTATAGAGTGGATATTTTTGTCAAAACCATTGATAAAGCGGTAAATGGAGATAACCTCTCCCTCACGTAAAACCCAATTCAGGAAACAAGTTTTGAGAACCAGGCGAGAATCCATCGGCCAGCGAATTGGCCAGGCTCTGAAGGGAGCCAGGTACCTGACCAGTATCTCTGCTTTGGCGGCCTTGGCGCTTGTCAGCGCCTGCTCAGGGATTGAGTACGAGGAAACAGGCCGCGTTCTGAGCAAAGAAGACAAGGCACGCAAGGAAGCCGGTTCAGTATTTGGAACCGAGGGCCTGACCCTGTTTGGCGGCAAGGGCGACGGTGACAACTCTCCATCCGGGATCGGGGTCAACAGTTTTCTCTGGCGCGCTTCGCTGGATACCATTTCATTTATGCCACTGTCTTCAGCAGATCCATTTGGCGGCGTCATTATTACAGACTGGTACACCCCTCCGGGATCGCCGCTGGAACGGTTTAAAATGACGGTCTACATTCTGGACCGCAAACTCCGCGCAGATGCACTCAAGGTATCCGTTTTCCGTCAGGCACGGGTTGCCCCCAATGCCGGCTGGAATGATGCGGCCGTCGCTTCAACGACACCAACAGAACTTGAAGACGCAATTCTGACACGCGCACGGCAACTCCATGTGGCCACAATCGGACAGCCCTAAAATCCACGCCTGGGCTTCTTTCAAAACGCCCTGCTGGAATCACTTTAACGGCGGTCAGCCAAATCAACAGGAATATCAGTAATGGCGAGCGACACCGCCACCGTTAAATACAACGCCCGCGAAACCGAACAGAAGTGGCAGGCCACCTGGACGGAAAACCGCACCTTCGAGATGTCGGAAGACCCCGACAAACCAAAATATTATGTGCTGGAGATGTTCCCTTATCCATCGGGACGCATCCACATGGGGCATGTGCGAAACTATACGCTGGGCGATGTTGTTGCCCGCTATAAAAAGGCGCGTGGATTTAACGTCCTGCACCCCATGGGCTGGGATGCCTTTGGTCTGCCTGCCGAGAACGCCGCCCGCGACAAGGGTATCCATCCGGCCGAATGGACCTATTCCAACATCGAGAACATGAAGGCCGAGCTGAAAATCATGGGCCTGTCGCTGGACTGGTCCCGTGAAATAGCCACCTGTCATCCCGGCTACTACACCCATCAACAGGCCCTGTTTGTGGACCTGTTCGAAAAGGACCTGGCCTATCGTCGCGAAAGCTGGGTGAACTGGGACCCGGTCGACAATACCGTCCTGGCCAACGAACAGGTCATCGATGGCAAGGGCTGGCGCTCCGGTGTTGAAGTTGAAAAACGACTGCTGTCACAATGGTTCTTCCGCATCACTGATTATGCCGATGAATTGCTGGAGGCCCTGGACGACCTGGACCGCTGGCCCGAACGCGTGCGCCTGATGCAGCAAAACTGGATCGGTCGGTCTGAGGGCCTGTCCCTGAGTTTTGCCCTGGCCGGACGTGACGATGGTCTGGAAATTTATACGACGCGCCCGGACACATTATTTGGCGCAAGCTTCATGGCGCTGTCTCCAGATCATCCCCTGGCGACAGAAATTGCCGCGGACAATCCCTCAGCGGCCGGGTTCATTGAAGAATGTCGCCGCAGCGGCACAACCGAAGAAGCCATTGAGACCGCCGAGAAAAAAGGCTTCGATACCGGACTGCGCGCCAAACACCCCTTTGGCAAGGAAGACCTGCCTGTCTACATCGCCAATTTTGTGCTGATGGAATATGGCACCGGTGCAATCTTTGGCTGCCCCGCCCATGATCAGCGCGATCTGGATTTTGCCCGCAAATACGGTTTACCCGTCGTTCCCGTTGTGGGCCCGAAAGGTGTTGATCCGGCCACAATCGAAATCGGCACCGAAGCCTACACCGGCGACGGCTTGCTGATCAATTCAGACTTCCTGGATGGCATGGATGTACCGTCCGCGAAAGACGAAGTCGCCGGACGCCTGGAAGATTCTCACAACGCAAAGCGCACAGTAAACTATCGACTGCGCGACTGGGGTGTTTCCCGACAACGCTACTGGGGCTGTCCAATCCCCATTATTCATTGTGAAAAATGCGGCCCTGTTGCAGCCCCGAAAGAAAGCCTGCCGATCATCCTGCCGGACGACGTTGTGTTTAACACAGTTGGCAATCCACTGGATGAACACCCGACCTGGAAACATATTCATTGCCCGACCTGTGGTGCTGCTGCGTTACGTGAAACGGATACGCTGGACACCTTTGTGGACAGCTCCTGGTATTTCGCCCGTTTCTGTTCGCCCCGCGCCGACACCCCCGTCGACAAAAGTGCCGTGGATTACTGGCTGCCTGTCGACCAGTATATCGGCGGCATTGAACATGCCATTTTACATCTTCTTTATTCGCGCTTTTTCACCCGGGCCATGAAACACAGTGGCCACCTGTCCGTGGACGAACCCTTCCAGGGGCTGTTTACCCAGGGCATGGTTTGTCACGAGACCTATCGCGACGAAAAAGGCCAGTGGCTGTATCCGGAAGAAGTGGTGTTTGGTGAAGGTGGCGCGGCGACACAGAAAGAAACCGGTACGCCTGTGACCATCGGCCGTTCAGAGTCCATGTCCAAGTCCAAAAAGAACGTGGTTGATCCGGGTTCCATCATCAATGAATACGGAGCCGATACGGCGCGCTGGTATATGCTTTCCGACAGTCCGCCGGAACGTGATCTGGAATGGACAGACGCCGGAGCCGCCGGGGCCTGGCGTTTCACCCAGCGCCTGTGGCGACTGTTTGATGGCGCCCAGGATAAACTGCCGGCTGGTGACACAGCACCTGATGGCCTGAGTGATGCCGCGATGGCATTGCGTGGTGAGACCCATCGTATGCTGGCCGGCATTACCGATGACGTTGAGAAATTTCGCTTCAATCGCGCCGTTGCCCGGATCTACGAATTCACCAACACAGCAAATGCTTTCAAGGGCCAAAACGACGCCGATAACTGGGCCCTGAAAGAAGCACTGACCATTTTAATCCAGGTCGTCGGTCCTATGATGCCGCATCTGGCAGAAGAAATGTGGTACCGTCTGGGTCACACCGTGTTGCTGGCCGATACCCCCTGGCCGGAGGTCATCTCCGAGCTGGCCGAAGAAGATACCGTGACCATTGGTGTTCAGGTCGCTGGCAAAATGCGCGGCACTATTGATGTTCCCAAGGATGCCGATCAGGCTGTTGTTCAGGAAGCAGCCCTTGCCCTGGCCACCGTGCAGCAAGCGATTGGTGAACGTGAGATTCGCAAGGTCATTGTGGTTCCGAATCGGATTGTAAATGTCGTGGTCTAGGCACCTTGCTCCCCTTTTACTTCTGGTCCTGTTTACCGGCGGCCTTTCGGCTTGTGGCTTCAAACCGCTTTATGGTGTGGATCAGTCCGGCCTTTCTGATCCTCAGGCAGAGCTGGCGACGGTTCGGGTCGGCGCCATTCCTGACCGACTTGGGCAGTTGGTACGCAACCAGCTGGTCGACTACCTGACCCCACGGGGACAGGGAAGCCAGAAACGCTACGACCTGAATATCCGGCTGTCGTTGTCAAGCGAGGGCACGGCCCTGGCCCGGGATGAAAGTGCGACGCGCTACAATCTTAATCTCACTGCAAGTTTTGAACTGGTTGATCTGGCCAGCCGCAAAAAGGTTTTTGTCGGCCAGGCCCGCTCCATTGCCGTCTACAATGTGATCGACAGCGAATACGCCACGCTGATTGCGCAACAGGACGCCGAGCGTCGCGCCGCCCGCGATGTCGCTGAAGAATTACGCACACGGCTCGGCGTATTTTTCTCGCGCCGGACCAAATCTTCCTGATTACCTTGTCCACGACCTGGACTATGATCAACTTATGAAAATCGCTGCCCGCCAGATCGAGTCCTTTGTGCGCTCGCCCGACCCTGCCGTTCGCGCCATCCTGGTTTATGGCCCGGATCAGGGCGCTGTACGGGAACGCGCCGACACGCTGTGCAAGTCAGTGGTTGATGATCTGGCCGATACCTTCCGCGTCGTCGATATCCCGCCTAAAAACCTCAATGCAGATCCGGCGTTGTTATCGGATGAAGCCGCCGCCATTGCCTTTGGTGGTGGCAAGCGGGTCATTCGAATCAGGGGCGCCGGTAATGATGTCGCCGATCGCTTTGTCGAGTTTCTCGATCATCCGAGTGGTGATGCCCTGATCGTCGTCGAAGCCGGAGAACTGCAGGCACGCGCCAAGCTTCGAAACTGTTTTGAAAAATCCGATCTCGCCGCAGCCCTGCCCTGTTACATCGATGAGGGCGTCGGCCTGGAGAGCACCATCCGGCAAATGTTGAGCGAAGGCGGTCTGACCGTCGACCCCGCTGCGCTGAACTATCTGTCCGACAATCTGGGTGGTGACCGGCAGGTAACGCGCCGGGAGCTGGAAAAAATAGTTCTTTATTTAGAACCCGGTGGCCGCGTCAGTCTTGAAGATGCCGAGGCCTGTGTCGGCGATGGCGCCGCGACATCTTTGGATGACGTCACTATTGCTGCCGCCGGAGGAGATTATGCCGGTCTGGATACCGCCCTGCGTCGCTGCCATGCCAATGGTGACGCGGCTGTGACCATTGTTCGGGCGGTGCAACGATATTTTCACCGCCTGCATCTGGCGGCAGGTGTCATGAAAACCGGGGTCAATGCCAATCAGGCCATGTCCACTTTGCGCCCACCAGTATTTTTTAAACAACAAGACGCCTTTCGGCGTCAACTGGGCATGTGGCGTCCGGCAACTCTGGGCACCGCGCTGCAGATTCTCACGGAAGCGGAACTGGACTGCAAATCAACAGATCTGCCCGACACAGCCGTCCTCGGCCGGGCCCTGATGCGTGTGGCCCAGGCCGCACGGCAAGGCGGCAGCGCCAACCGGCGCTAAGCTATTGATATAAAATAATATTATCTAGTTGACGGACAGGCGACGGCAGATTTCATCGAGCTGTTCCAGCGTCTGGTACTGAATATGTACCTGCCCTCCGGATGCACCTTTGTGGTCAATGTCAATCTTCAGACCCAGGGCCGCTGAGATATTCGCCTCCAGAGCCAGAGTATCCGCATCCTTGCCTGGCAGCGGCTGATGGCGGCTGGCCTGACCACCCGAGGCCTCCTTCTTCACCAGCTTTTCAACCTGGCGCACATTGAGGCCTTTTTTAACGGCCACTTTAGCCATGCGCACGGGATCAGCTGCGGCGAGCAAAGCCCGGCCATGTCCGGCCGACAGACTACCGTCTTCGATCAGCGCCTTGACCTTCGATGGCAAGGCCAGAAGGCGCAGCGTGTTGGCAATGTGACTACGGCTTTTGCCGATGATGCCAGAGATCTGTTCCTGTGTGTGGCCGAACTCATCCATCAGGCGCTGATAACCATCGGCCTCTTCCAGGGCCGAAAGATCGGCGCGCTGAACATTTTCAACAATGGCAATTTCCAGCGCCTGCACATCATCCATTTCACGGACAACAATGGGCACCTGATGCAGACGGGCGCGCTGGGCTGCCCGCCAGCGGCGCTCACCGGCGATAATTTCAAATTCCGTATCGCTGCCGCGGGCGTGACGCACAAGGATTGGCTGCAAAATGCCCATTTCCAGGATGGAGGCCTCCAGCGAAGCGAGATCCTCTTCGGCAAAATGATGGCGCGGCTGGTAGGGATTCGGACGCAGTTGGTCAATATCAACCTCGCGCGTCGAGCGTATCTGCGGGACTTCCGCCACGGACGAGACCTGTGAGGGCGCATCGCCCAGCAAGGCCGACAGACCGCGACCAAGACTTTTGCGTTTACCTTCTTCTGCCATGGTATTTTCCTCAGGCTGCACGGCTGCGCTCCCGGCGTAGCAGTTCACCGGCCAGCTGGATGTAGGCCCGGCTGCCGGCACATTCATGATCATATAACAGGGCCGGTTTGCCATGGGATGGCGCCTCGGAAATGCGTACGTTGCGCGGGATCATGGTCTCGTAGACCTTGTCACCAAGGAATTCCCGCACGTCACTGGCCACCTGGTTGGACAGGTTATTACGTTTGTCAAACATGGTCAGCACCACGCCTTCAATATTCAGCCTGGGATTAAAGGCTGCGCTGACCCGCTCAATGGTGCGTATCAACTGGCTCAGACCCTCAAGGGCAAAAAACTCACATTGCAATGGCACCAGCACGGAATGCGCAGCCGTCAGGGCGTTCAGGGTCAGCAAACCCAGAGATGGCGGACAATCGATCAGAATATACTGATATTTCTGGACCATCCCCTCCATGGAATCGCGCAGCCGGTAACTGCGGTTTTCAACGTCAACCAACTCAAGTTCTGCACCAGACAGGTCGACGGTTGAAGGAATGATATCCAGACCCGGGATACGACTGCGGAACATCGCCTGTTCCAGCGTCGACAGGCCGGTTAATACTTCATAGGTGGAAGTTTCGCGCTGGGCACGGTCCACGCCCAGGCCGGTGCTGGCATTTCCCTGTGGATCCAGATCAACAATCAGAACCTTGCAACCAACCGCAGCCAGAGCTGTGGCCAGATTGATGGTCGTTGTGGTTTTGCCCACACCGCCCTTCTGGTTGGCAATGGCCAGAATCTGCGGTCCGGGGGCGGCCGGTTCAGGCTGCGGCCCTTCTGACGTTACAACGATGCTGTCCATATCTTCCATCTGTTTTCGGCCTCTTTTATCGCGGCACTATTTGTAGCACGACGCTGTCAGGATGTGTGAGGCTGGGCCACTTTTTAATCATGGAACTCCCGGACTCTATCAGATTTGCCAGCTCAAGATCAACATCTTGTCCCTTTGGGAAAAGACATACTGTATCTGGTGCCACAAAAGGTTCTGCCCAGATCAACAACTGATCAACTTTCGCCAGCGCCCGCGCAGATATAAAGTCCGCGGTACCCGGGGCATCTTTTTGATCAACCAGCTTTTCGATCCGACAGGTATGGATATGAACATCTACCCCGGTTTCACGGGCAACCTCACGCATAAACGTGCATTTGCGCGCATCGCTTTCGACCAGATGAACCCGCCCCACACCCATGATGGCCAGAACAAGCCCCGGAAACCCCGCACCGCTACCAAGGTCAACCCACGTGCAGTCCGCCAGATCACGGTCAGCGACGACCGACGCGCCCTCACCCCTCTCTTTATATATGGGGTCTTTCAGGGTGTTTCCGGCAATATCATACAGCTGAGCTGAATCAAGCATGTGGCGCTGCCACAAATCAGGCAATGTGTTTTTGCTGACCAGGTTGATGGCCTTTTGCCACTTCACCAACAGCTCGGCATAAACGGTGAGACGCTGCAATGTTTCACGTGAAACATTGCTGGCTTTCTGGAATTCTTCCGGCGTCATGCGCTGCGACGGTCCGGGTCCAGGTGATGGCCCCGTTTGACATGAACCAGCAAAGCCATCAGAGCCGCCGGTGTCACACCGGATATTCTGGCGACCGCACCCAGCGTTGCCGGCCGGGCTGCCTCCAGTTTGATCCTGAGTTCGGACGATAATGATCCGACTGTGGAATAATCCAGCTCAGGGGGCAGCATCAGATTTTCATCCCGGCGGAAGGCTTCGATGTCGGCAATCTGGCGGTCCATATATCCGGCATAGAGGGCATCCGTTTCCAGTTGCTCAATCGCGCGGGCTGAAAAGCCACCAAAGTCAGGCCAGATCCGGATAATATCCCCCATCGACACACTCGAATAACCCAACCATTCAACGACAGACCGGCGCACACCATCCAGATTGACTTTCAGGCCATGTTTTTGGGCTTCACTGGGAGTCATCACAGATTTTGTCGCGAGGTCCCGAACAGACTGCAGCTCCTGGCTCCATTCAGACCAGGCGGTTTTACGTTCCGGGCCAACGCAACCGAAGGCTATACCACGGTCGGTCAGGCGCTGGTCCGCATTATCAGCCCGCAGGGTCAGGCGATATTCCGCCCGCGAGGTAAACATGCGATAGGGTTCTTCTGTGCCGCGGGAGATCAGGTCGTCAATCATAACCCCGATATAGGCTTCCGCCCGGTCCAGGATCAGGGGCTCTCCCCCCTCGGCAATACGTGCGGCATTGAGACCCGCAATCAATCCCTGTGCGGCAGCCTCTTCATAACCGGTAGTGCCATTGATCTGCCCCGCCAGAAATAACCCGGGTGCTTTCCTGGTTTGCAAACTGGCCGATAATTCACGCGGATCAACATAATCATATTCTATTGCGTAACCAGGACGAATAATTTTGGCGTTTTCAAGCCCGGGAATGGTTTTCAACAATTCAAGCTGAACATCTTCCGGCAATGACGTTGAAATACCGTTGGGGTAAACCGTGTAGTCGTCCAGTCCTTCCGGTTCGAGGAAGATCTGGTGTGTGTCACGGCCCTCAAAACGAACGACCTTGTCTTCGATAGACGGACAGTACCTTGGCCCCGTACTTTCAATCTTGCCCGAATACATCGGCGCCCGATGAATATTGGCACGGATCAGATCATGGCCGGCCTTT
>Ga0316204_10009726_pt1 | contig 12710 bp, 12 predicted proteins | sample 6monrhotite_MG_2_FD_205661 | JGI IMG/M metagenome (GOLD analysis project Ga0316204, IMG submission 205661) | Microbial mat bacterial communities from mineral coupon in-situ incubated in ocean water Damariscotta River, Maine, United States -... | ecosystem: Environmental > Aquatic > Marine >...
GACATGGCCAAGCGCATGACAGGGTTCCAGCGCCGGAATGATGCCTTCGGTCTCGCAACATAATTGAAACGCTGCCAGCGCCTCTTTATCGGTGATCGAGACATATTCCGCCCGACCAACATCATGTAGCCAAGAATGCTCAGGCCCAATGCCCGGATAATCGAGCCCCGCAGAGATCGAGAACCCCTCAAGGATTTGTCCGTCATCATCCTGTAACAGATAGGTCCGATTGCCGTGCAGCACGCCAGGGCGACCGCCGGTCAACGAGGCGCAGTGTTCCATTTTCATGTTCACGCCTTTACCTCCGGCTTCAACACCGATGATCCGGACGTCCTTGTCGTCCAGAAAGGGATAGAACAGGCCCATCGCGTTGGAGCCGCCGCCAATTGCGGCGATCAGGCTGTCAGGTAAACGGCCTTCGCGTTCCATCATCTGCTCGCGCACCTCTTTGCCAATGATCGATTGGAAATCCCGAACCATCGCCGGGTAAGGATGCGGCCCCGCAACCGTACCGATGCAATAAAACGTGTCGTCCACATAGGTCACCCAGTCGCGCAGCGCATCGTTCATCGCGTCTTTCAACGTACCGCGACCGGATGTGACAGGCACAACTTCGGCCCCCAACAGACGCATACGGAACACGTTCGGCGCTTGCCGTTCAACGTCATGCGCGCCCATATAGACAATACATTTAAGCCCGAACCGCGCGCAAACTGTTGCTGTCGCCACGCCGTGCTGACCTGCGCCGGTTTCGGCGATAATCCGGGTCTTACCCATGCGTCGCGCCAACAGGATTTGGCCCAGCACGTTGTTGATCTTATGCGCGCCAGTGTGGTTCAACTCGTCACGCTTGAGGTAAATCTTGGCCCCGCCAAACCGTTCTGTCAGGCGTTCGGCGTAATAGAGAGGCGAAGGGCGACCGACATAGTGTTTCCACAGGTCATCCATTTCGGCCCAGAATTCAGGATCCGTTTTGGCGCGTTCATACTCTGCTTCCAGATCAAGGATCAACGGCATCAGGGTTTCCGAGACGAATCGCCCGCCGAAATCACCGAACCGGCCGCGCTCGTCCGGGCCAGCCATAAACGAATTGAACAAATCGTGCGCCATCTCTCAAACTCCCTCAGCGACCTTTAAAAAGGCCGCAATCTTTTTACTGTCCTTAACCCCCGGAGCGTTTTCCACGCCCGAGGAGACATCCACCTGACTGGCCCCGGTCAATCGAACCGCCTCGGCCACATTATCCGGGGTCAAACCACCTGCAAGCATCCAAGGCACCGCCCAGCGTCGCCCGGCGATCAATCGCCAGTCAAAGGACAAGCCGTTGCCACCCGGAAGCTCTGCTTCTCTAGGGGGCTTTGCATCGCAAAGCAACTGATCGGCAACATGGGAATAATCAACGAGTGCTGGAAGATCGGACTCGTCCGCGACACCAATCGCTTTCATTACCGGTAATCCAAAACGAGACCGGATATCGGCCACCCGATCAACGCTTTCACGGCCATGTAACTGCAGCATATCAACAGGCAGAACATCCGCAATTTCCTGCAGGACTTCATCCCCGGCATTCACCGTCAGGGCCACTTTGCAGACACCGTCGGGAACTGAAAGCATAAGCGCGCGTGCAGCTTTGATTGTAAGGTTGCGCGGAGATTTTTCGAAGAAGACAAATCCCAAATACCGTGCCCCGGCATCAGCAGCGACCTGAACATGCCTAAGCTCGGTAAGGCCGCAAATTTTTACCTGCATCAAACCGGACCTGTCCTTGAACGCGCGATCAACGTCAATCCAGCAAAGCCAGAACGTCGTCCTTGCCCTCGCCGGTCTTCTCACGCAGGCCTTTTACTTCGCGCTCAAGCCGGTTGAGGTCGCGTTTCTTTCGTGCGGCATCTGCCCGCAATTTGTGCTCGCGGAAATATTCCCAAACGAAACCGATCAACAGACCAGCGACGATACTTCCAAGAATAACAAGAAACAGAGGGACAGAATACGCGTTTGCGATGGGCAGGAAACCAGCCAATTCATCTGGCAAAACATGCAATGTAACAACGGCGCGGTTGGCAAGCGCCAAAACCACTAACATCAAACCAACAACACTCAAAAACAAATAACGGATGTAGCGCATAACGCCCCCTGTCGCATCCAGAGGGTTAGCCGCTGTTCAAACGGTCCCTCAAAAGTTTACCCGTCTTAAAGAACGGTACATGTTTTTCCTCGACCGAAACCGATTCGCCAGTCCGGGGATTTCGTCCGGTTCTCGCATCCCTTTTCTTGACGGAAAACGCGCCAAAGCCGCGCAGTTCAACGCGATTGCCATTTGCCATCGCTTCGATGATCTCGTCAAAGACAGTGCTGACAATGCGCTCAACGTCCCGCTGGTACAAATGCGGATTTTCATCGGCTATCTTCTGAACCAATTCAGAACGGATCATACGGTTCCCTCCCCAGTGGGTTTTGATGTGCGCAGCATCATGAATTTCACCCCGCATACTGGCACGATTTCCTGCGTCTGGGAATAGACCTGAAAGTAATGGAGTTGGCATATTCGCCTTCTATCAAGAATAAATTACTGTTTATTCATTGAATTCATAGAGAAATCACAGAAGTCCAAGAATAGATTCACTTAAGTCAACGTTTTGCTCGTCAAGCTATCGCGGTGATTCGGGTTTGTCAGGGTTCATTTGAAAACCGGATCCTGAACGCAAAACGGCCCCGCGAGGGGGCCGTTTCAATATTCTATTTAGCGTAACCTGACCTAAATCAGTCGTCCTGGCTTTTCAGGGCTGCGCCCAGAATGTCACCAAGCGACGCACCGGAGTCAGAAGAACCATACTGTTCGACGGCTTCTTTCTCTTCTGCAATCTCACGTGCTTTGATCGACAGGCCAAGACGACGCGAGGATTTGTCGATGTTGGTGACGCGCGCATCAACGTGATCGCCAACCGAGAAACGCTCTGGGCGTTGTTCGGCACGGTCACGCGACAAATCGGAACGGCGGATGAAAGATTTCATGCCATCGTATTCGACTTCGATGCCGCCATCTTCGATGGAGGTCACGGTCACGGTTACAACTGCGCCGCGCTTAACGCCGGCAGTTGCGTCTGCGAACGGATCACCATCCAACGCTTTGATCGACAACGAGATACGCTCTTTGTCGGTATCAACGTCAGTGACGATTGCCCGAACCATGTCGCCTTTGCGGTAGTCTTCCATCGCTTCTTCGCCGGAACGGTTCCAGTCGAGGTCGCTGAGATGAACCATGCCGTCGATGTCGCCTTCGAGACCAACAAACAGACCAAACTCGGTGATGTTTTTGACTTCGCCTTCGACTTCAGTGCCCACAGGGAACGTAGTTTCGAAGTTTTCCCATGGGTTGCCCTGAGTTTGCTTCAGGCCAAGGGAAACGCGGCGTTTCGCGCTGTCGATTTCCAGGATCATCACTTGAACTTCTTGCGAAGTAGAAACGATTTTGCCCGGATGGACGTTTTTCTTAGTCCAGGACATTTCGGAAACGTGAACCAGACCTTCAACGCCCGGCTCCAGTTCGACGAACGCACCGTAGTCGGTGATGTTGGTCACACGGCCAGTATGAACGGTTTCCAGCGGATACTTGCCTTCAACCAGCGTCCAAGGATCATCCTCAAGCTGTTTCATGCCAAGGCTGATGCGGTGTGTTTCCTTGTTGATCTTGACGATCTGGACCTTGATGGTCTCGCCGATTGTCAGGATTTCCGAAGGATGGTTCACACGGCGCCATGCCATGTCGGTGACGTGCAACAGGCCGTCAACGCCGCCGAGATCAACGAACGCACCGTATTCGGTGATGTTCTTGACCACGCCGTCAACTGTGTCGCCTTCGTTGAGCTTGCCAACGATTTCGGCACGCTGTTCAGCACGCGACTCTTCCAGAATGGCGCGACGCGAAACAACGATGTTGCCACGGCGACGGTCCATTTTCAGGATTTGGAACGGCTGCGCCATTCCCATCAGAGGGCCGGCATCGCGTACAGGGCGTACGTCCACTTGCGAGCCCGGCAGGAACGCAACTGCGCCACCCAGATCGACAGTGAAACCGCCTTTGACGCGGCCAAAGATTGCGCCTTCGACGCGCTCTTCTTTTTCGGCTGCTTTTTCCAGACGGTCCCAAGCTTCCTCGCGGCGGGCTTTGTCACGGCTGACAACAGCTTCGCCACGGGCGTTCTCGACACGCTCCAGATAGACCTCGACCGTGTCACCCACTTCGATTTCAGGGGCTTGGCCGGGGGCTGCGAATTCTTTGAGGTCAACACGGCCTTCCATTTTATAGCCGATGTCGACGATGGCTTGTCCGGCTTCGATTGCCAGAACGGTGCCTTTAACTACGGATCCCTCGTCGGGGGTATCCAGTTCGAAGCTCTCGGTAAGGAGGGCTTCAAATTCTTCCATCGTTGAAGATGCAGACATAGATTTTTGTTTCCTTTACAGTATTTTATCGGGCCGGGTGGTTGGTTCCACCGGTCTTTCACAAAGTTAAGTCTGAAGCGGTAAAATAACTAAAGAGGGCCGGTGTTAGTCCCGACCCTGCTCGACTCTTTTTGTTATCAGCGTCACCGCCTCGGCGACAGCCGCGTCTATAGACAATTCCGTGGTATCTAGCAAGACCGCATCCTCTGCAGGTTTCATCGGGGATGAGGCACGATTGGCGTCGCGATCGTCCCGCGCACGAACATCAGCAAGAACATCGTCAAAACGGGTCTCTGGCGATGTCACGGCCAGCTCGTCAAACCGTCTGCGCGCACGTACTTCGGCAGAGGCCGTCACGTAAAGTTTCACCTCAGCGTCCGGGCAAACAACGGTTCCGATATCCCGCCCATCAAGCACGGCCCCGCCTGCACGTCGTGCAAAATTTCGTTGAAATTCCAGCAGCGTCGCCCGGACCTCTTCAACAACCGCGACTTTTGACGCGGCTTCTGCCATGACTGCACTGCGCAAATCCTCACGCAACAAATCGTCCTGTGAAAGGTTCCGAGCGGCCTCAGCCGCGCTCTGGTTCGTCATTTCACCGGCCTCAAGCGTAAGTGCTCCGACCGCACGATAAAGCAAACCTGTATCAAGATGCGCAAATCCGAAATGCGCGGCAACAGCCTTGCTGATCGTACCTTTGCCAGCCGCCGCCGGGCCATCAATTGAGACGGTAAAGGATCTGGCGATCATTGGCTGTTCCTGTTTTTGCGACGTTCAAGCAAACGCGCGATCACCAGAACGACCAAAACCGTAATGGCAGCATCGACAAAAAAGAACTTTAGTTCGGTCCAACGACTGGCAGTATCCACCAAAGCAACCGACAAATCCTCGGGCACAGAATTCAACATCCGCACAACAGCGGCGTTTTCCAGATAGTCAAACAATGCGTAACACCCGGCGAGCAAGGCGGCCCCGATCCGCATGACCAAAGGCCGATGGTCCAAAAGTATCCAGCACCCGGCCCCCAGAACCACCGCAAACATCGCCGGAAAGAAAGTATCCAGCCACATCGCGGGCCCTAGATAGAACGCGGCCCCACCCGGTGTCAGGGCTGCTAAAAATTCCTGTGCCTCGGCATGAGAATAGCCGAACATGTGCAAATCAAAGGGCGTGCCGCCACCGGACATGTCCGCGATATTTGGCCCGGCCCAAAAGATCATAAAGCCGTAAACCGTCACGGTTGCTGCAACCAAAACCCAATAGGCTTTCTTGCCAACGCTCATCAGCTGGCCCTTTTTCGTTTCATCCAGCGCACAACCAACAATAGCAACAGCAAACTCATGGCGATCGTGGTCGACCCGGATTTCACAAGCGTCGCGCGTGAGGCGAAATCCACCTCAACCGTGGTCAACAGCACCGGATCAATCGCCAAGATCGACGCAATGGCGGTGTTTTCGACATAGTCAGCAGCCGCGCCCAAAACTGCGGAGATCACAACAATATAGCCGATCCAACGCCACCGACCGCACGCAAGCCCCATGCCCCCAAGCGCCAGAACCACGGCAAGCATCGCGGGATATGCAGCGTCAAGCCTGAGCTGCGTGTTCCGGTAAAAGGCTTTGCCCTCAGGTGTCAGGGCCTCAAGGAATGTTCGGGCCTCTTGCAGGTTATATCCGCTGGGCCGCATATCAAACGGTATCAACTCAGCCGCATTTTGAGCAATCAAAGGCAGAGACCAAAAGACCATCGTGCCATAAAGCCCAAGCGTAAGGACAACCAAAACCCAATAGAGCAACCATTTCGTGGACATGCCAATCACCTCACATTGTCGCGCGTGATTTGCGCGCCCAGCCCGGCCATCAGGCCCTCAAAAATCGGGAACGACGTTGCGACGGGTCCACCATCATCCAGCGAAACCGGGCGCTGCGTTGCCATACCAAGGCACAGAAATGACATCGCAATCCGGTGATCGAGATGCGTTTTACATGTCCCGCCACCCGGAACGCCGTCGCCACCCATCCCGTGCACGATCAGGGTATCCTCGTCTTCCTCGATCGTTATGCCACACGCTTCCAATCCACGGGCCATCGCGTCAATGCGATCACTTTCCTTAACCCGCAGCTCTTTGACGCCGCGCATCACAGTATTGCCCTCGGCAAAAGACGCGACCACCGACAGGATCGGGTATTCGTCAATCATCGACGCGGCGCGTTCGGCGGGAACGTCGACCCCTTTGAGATTGGAAAATTTGGCACGCAAATCGGCGACCGGCTCGCCGCCTTCTTCGCGCATGTTTTCATATGTCAGATCAGCGCCCATTTCCTTCAGCGTGGTGAACAACCCGGCGCGGGTGGGATTGAGGCCGATATTCGGAACCAAAACATCAGACCCCTCGACGATAAGCGCAGCACAGACCGGAAAAGCCGCTGAACTTGGATCGCGTGGAACCACGATCGTTTGCGGCACAAGTTCGGGTTGCCCCTGCAAGGTGATAACGTGACCCTCAGGCTTCGTTTCTGTTGAAATTTTGGCCCCAAAACCCGCCAGCATCCGTTCCGTGTGGTCGCGTGTTGCCTCAGCCTCGATCAGGACCGTCTCGCCGATCGTGTTCAGCCCGGCAAAAAGAACCGCCGATTTGACCTGTGCCGAGGGAACTGGAGATGTGTATCGAACAGGGACTGGATTTGCAGCCCCGACAATCGTCAAAGGCAACCGCCCGCCCTTTCGCCCAAAAGCTTGCGCGCCAAACAGCGACAGCGGATCCGTGATCCGCCCCATAGGACGGGATCGCAACGAAGCGTCCCCGGTGAATGTCGCAGTAATTGGCGAAGTCGCCATTGTTCCCATGATCAGGCGAACGCCGGTTCCGGCATTGCCACAGTCAATCACATCTTCCGGTTCTGCAAACCCACCAACGCCGACACCATTCACGCGCCATTCACCATCACCCAGCCGTTCAACATCGGCCCCGAACGCGGCCATTGCTTTGGCGGTATCAAGAACATCCTGACCTTCCAACAACCCGGAGATTGAGGTCTCCCCGACACTGAGAGCGCCAAGAATGAGGGATCGGTGAGAAATGGATTTATCGCCGGGGATATCCGCAATCCCTTTCAACGGGCCGCATTTTCGCGAGGTCATGGGGATCGGGGTGCCGTGGCCGGACATAGCGTTTTATTCCTTAAAATTCTGCACAGTCGCTATAGCCGAGCACCCCTCTCCGGTCCAGCGCCGACTTCGAGTGGCATAAGTCACGCGACGTTCAAACCCGCCGGAACGTCATGTAATGCGGGGTGCGGTCCTCGCGGATTGCTTTTGCTTCGTAACGCGTTTGGGTCCAGTCTTCCCACGGCTTTCGCCAATCGTCAGGCCCCTCGGCCAGCCATTCGAACGCAGGATGGGCGATCACCTGCTCGAGCGTTTGGCGGACGTAATCCTCAATATCCGTGGCAACACGCAGGATCGCGCCGGATTTCATCGCTTGCGCCAAAGGGTCCAGAAATTCAGGGTTCACAAAGCGACGGCGATGGTGTCGCGCTTTGGGCCAGGGGTCGGGGTAAAGCAGGAAAGCCCGGTCGAGGGACCCATCCGGCAAAACATCAAACAAATCACGCGCATCGCCGGGGTGGATCGCCAGGTTACCAACACCAGCCTCGCGTATTTTTCCCAACAGCATCGCGACACCGTTGATGTATGGCTCGCATCCGATGATCCCGACCTCGGGGTAATTCGCCGCCTGATGCACCATATGCTCGCCGCCGCCAAAGCCGATTTCAAGCCAGATCGGGCGATCATCACCGAATAGCCGGGTCAGGTCGAGTTCCGTGCGCTCAGGATTTTCTTCCCAGGACACATCCGGCACGGCAAGCTTGGCCAGATCGCTGTCCAGATACTCTCGCTGAGAATCTCTGAGCGATTTGCCAATCCGCCGCCCATAGAAATTCCGCCAAGGGGCGCCGGTTGGAGCTTTATCATCAGTCATTTTCGTATCCCGGAAATACCGAAGCCCCGAACAGCGTCGGGGCCTCTGAACCACTTGTTTGAAATGCTCCGAACACGGCCCGAAGCAGTCCTTCAATCAGACAGCACCTTTCAGCGCATCCACAAGGTCAGTCTTTTCCCATGAAAACCCGCCATCCGCCTCTGGCGCACGCCCGAAATGGCCATAGGCCGAGGTGCGTTGGTAGATCGGACTGTTCATGCCCAGATGCTCGCGAATACCGCGCGGGGTCAGGTCCATGACTTCTGCCACGGCCTTTTCGATCTCTTGTTCACTGACTTGTCCTGAACCGTGCGTATCGACATAGATCGACAAAGGTTTTGCCACACCGATTGCATAGGCCAGCTGAAGCGTGCAACGATCCGCAAGTCCCGCAGCAACGATGTTCTTTGCCAGATACCGCGCCGCATAAGCCGCAGACCGGTCAACTTTGGTCGGGTCTTTGCCAGAAAATGCGCCGCCGCCATGCGGTGCTGCACCACCATAAGTGTCCACAATAATCTTACGGCCCGTCAGACCAGCGTCGCCATCCGGTCCGCCAATCACGAATTTACCGGTCGGGTTTACGTGCCATTCTGTTGCGCCAGTGATCCAGCCTTCGGGCATAACCTCGCGGATGTATGGTTCTACCAACGCGCGAACGTCGTCCGAAGACATGGCCGCATCCAGATGTTGGGTGGACAGCACGATCGAGGTCGCCTCGACAGGTTTACCGTTTTCATAGCGCAATGTGAGCTGGGATTTTGCATCCGGACCAAGTTGCGGCTCGGTCCCGTTCTTACGAACTTCGGCCAAGCGCTTGAGGATCGCGTGCGAGTAATGGATCGGAGCAGGCATCAATTCCGGCGTTTCACGCACCGCATACCCAAACATGATCCCCTGATCGCCGGCACCCTCGTCCTTGTTGTCAGCTGCGTCCACGCCTTGGGCGATATCAGCAGATTGTTCGTGGAGGTAGTTGTGAACATTCATGGTTTTCCAGTGAAAACCAGCCTGCTCATAACCAATATCCTTCACGCATTCGCGCACGATATCTTCGACACTGTCAATTACGGCTTGCGGCCCCCGAACTTCACCACCAACGACCACGCGGTCAGTCGTTGCAAAGGTTTCACAGGCAACGCGGGAAAAGGGGTCTGCTCTCAAAAAGGCATCAAGGATGGAATCTGACACCCGGTCACAAACTTTATCCGGGTGGCCCTCGGAAACGGATTCCGAGGTAAAAAGATAGTTCTGTCGGGACATGTGGTGCTCCAAAAAAAAGAACTGCCACGTCAGGAAGCCGTTGTGGCAGCAAGATCAGACTGTGGTTAAGCCCGCACCCGCGATGGGTCAATCACTATTTTCGTCGCCCGGCAACGGCCAGCGCACTGAGACCTGCCAGCAAAAACAGCAAAACACCCAAATCACCGGTTTTGCTGTAAAAGGTCTGCGGCAGTACCCCCGGCACCTCTGCATCAAGAAATCCCATACGGCCAAGTGGCAGATGATCAATGATCCGACCTCGGGAATCGATCACTGCGGACACGCCCGTGTTTGCCACCCGCACCAGTGGCAGACCCTGCTCAACGGCGCGTACACGCGCCTGGGCAAGATGCTGCTGAGGACCAGCGAGGTCGCCATACCACGCGTCATTGGTCAGTTGCAAAATCCAGTCTGGCCGGTCCGAGGTAAATCTCGACATCTGTGGAAAGATCGCCTCATAACAGATCAGAGGCAGAACTTTGCCAGCGCGGCCCAGATCAATCAGTTGTGCTTTTTTACCGCTGGTAAATCCACCTCCCTCGGACGAGGCCAGACCGTAAATGCCAAACTTCGAAAACAGATCCCCAAAGGGAATGTATTCGCCAAATGGGACAAGGTGGGTTTTGTCATAGATATCTGTGGCAACACCCTGATCGTCCAGAACTGCAAGTGAGTTATAATAGCGACTGCCCTCAATCCGGCGCAGACCCAGGATCGCTCGCGCATTCGGCCCGACCGCCTGGGCAATCTGTTTTTGCGTTTCAGGTTCAGAATCCAACCACGGTGCAATTGATGCTTCCGGCCAGATCACCAGATCGGGGGATACGCCGGAAACACTTGCCGAAAGCTCAAGCTGGCTTTGAAAGAACATTGGAATAAAGCGCGGGTCCCACTTCTCGCGCTGGGATGCGTTCGGCTGAATCAGACGCAGGTTGACCGTTTCTAAGCGCGGGATATCTTCAAGTGCCAGTCGGGACCAACCTATGCCCCAAGCCGACGCCAATACGAGACCGGAAAGGCCAAAACCCACCCAACGCTTGCTAAACATAACAGGTAAGCTGACAATCCCCAAAGTCAAAAACCCGAGCCCGTGCAGGCCAATAAAAGCAGTCAGTTGGATAAGCGGCGTTTCAACCCAGATATACCCCAATAGTCCCCAGGGAAATCCGGTCAACGCATAAGAGCGCGTCATCTCAGCAAGCCCGAAACACACCAACAGTGCAACCAGCCGACGTGTACGACCCTGACTTATCCGAGCTGCAAGGCCAAAGCCCAGCGCCCAAAACAACGCCAGACCACCAGCCATGAACACAAGCGCAAATGGGGCCATCCAGCCGTGCCGTTCGGGCTCCACCAGAAACGGCTCTACGATCCAAAACATCGTGGTGGCAAAAAATCCGAACCCGACGAACCAACCAAACCACGCTGCGCGTTTTGTGTCCTCGATCTTAATATAGACTGAAAGGATCAGGAACAGCGCCAAAAGCGAGATAACGGGAAGCGACCAGGGGCTTTGACCAGCAGCGGTTGTCAGCCCAAGAAAGACCCCAGCAGTGATCCGTTGCGCCGAAGACCAAGTTCCTGCCATTCGGTCCGCCAGCCGCGCAATCATCTCACTCAATCAACTTCCTTTAAGTGGAGGCATCACCACGCGAAGGCGTTTGATCCGGCGCGGGTCAGCATCCAGAACTTCGAACTCAACACCCGTGTTGTGCTTGATCACTTCGCCCCTAACCGGCACGCGCCCGGTCAGAAGGAAAACCAAACCACCAAGGGTTTCAATCTCGTCTTCCTCTGCGCGATCAACCAGTGTGACGCCGGTTTCAGCCTCAAAATCATCAAGAGGCGTTTTGGCCAGACACAGGAAAACACCGGGTTTTTCTATGGTCCAATATTGATCCTCTTCAAGATCATGCTCGTCCTCGATCTCTCCGACAACCTGTTCGATCAGGTCCTCAATCGTCACAAGCCCGTCTACCCCACCATATTCGTCAATCACCAAGGCCAAATGCACCCGGTCTGTCTGCATTTTTTGCAGCAGAACACCGATTGGCATTGAGGGAGGCGCGAACAACAACGGCCGCAACATGGACTTCATGTCCAGATCAGAATCGTCACAGGCAAAGCCGTGTTTCAGCGACAGGTCTTTGAGGTGGATAAACCCAAGTGGACTGTCCAAAGTCTCATTGAACACCGGCAATCGGGTCAAACCGCTTTCGCGGAACATCTGAACCAAAGCCTCCAATTTGATTTCGACCGGAGCGGACACGATTTCAGCACGCGGCACCGCCACATCCTCGACCTTGACCCGGTTAAGGTTGCTGATCCCCCCTGCCGGAGACAAAGAGTGTCCGTTTGCTTCTGAGTGAATTGCGTGGCCGTTCGCAGCCTTTTCGGACGACTTATCGCCGCCGAACAGCCGTTCAAAAAATCCCGGCTTTTGTTTGATCACCAGCTGTTGCGCGCTCTGCGCTGCGCTAGAAGATCCGTCGTCTGTGTCGCCCATGGCTCCTATCCAAAAAATCGCCGGTCAAAGCCGGGTGTCATTAATATGGGTTCGCGATACCCAGTTTTGCAAGTATTTCAACCTCTAACTCCTCCATCAGGGTCGCATCTTTGTCAGAAACGTGATCGTAACCCAACAAATGCAGGCACCCGTGGACCAGTAAATGGGTCACATGATCCGAAAACGTCTTGTTCTGAGCCGCGGCTTCTGCGGCACATGTCTCAAAAGCAATGGCAATATCGCCGAGACTTGTCGGAAATGGCCCGTCGCTAAGCGCTGGGGCATGCGGTCGGGCACCCTCTTTGTCCGGGGCGAGATCAGTTTCAGGCCATGATAAGACATTTGTGGCCGCTGGTTTGCCCCTGAAATCGCTGTTCAACTCGGATATCCGGGCGTCATTACACGCCAACAACGCGATTTCAAACCCAGACGGTTCCAACCCAAGAACGGACAATGTTTTAACAAACGCCCGCTGCCCAAGAGCATCAATATCAAGGTCACTCCATTGGTCATCTT
>Ga0316204_10009727_pt1 | contig 12709 bp, 14 predicted proteins | sample 6monrhotite_MG_2_FD_205661 | JGI IMG/M metagenome (GOLD analysis project Ga0316204, IMG submission 205661) | Microbial mat bacterial communities from mineral coupon in-situ incubated in ocean water Damariscotta River, Maine, United States -... | ecosystem: Environmental > Aquatic > Marine >...
TATACGATTCTGGAAATGACAAGTCAATAAAATGATTATGCATCGTGACAATGCATCTATTAGACACTTAAATCCAAAAATTCGAAAACCTATCGTTAGTTATCTGAAACCACAAACTTTACCCTGATCAACTGCAGTTACCAGATAAAATATTTAACCCATCTTTTTTATAATTCAAAAAGACCTTTTGATTCCTTTTTAATTTTCTTCGCAGCCTTTTTTTCTTTTGCAGTCATTGCCGGTTTCTTTTTAGCTTCTTTGTTGCTTTTTTGTTCCTTACTCATATTTTTCGTTCCTATAATAATTTGTGAAAAACTCAGATTAAGTATTTCAATCTTGTCCAACTAAATTAGACCAAAGATTCTCTGATAAAATGCTTTGCGAAGTACTTAAATAGAAGTGAAGAAGACCATAGTGTAAGGATGATGAAAGATATCAACATCTACCCGACAAGAGAACCGCCAATACTGGCTGAGATCACTTACAAACAACTTTAACATACATATGATGCTCGTATTTGAGTTATTTCAGCCAGGTATACCTGTAAAAACATCAGTTAAATCATTTGATAAAACCTCTTTTTTATACAGGAGAGCGCAACTACCTTAAATCAGAGCAGAATGTAACTTTAAATATTATTATAACCTAGCAGTTTTAACCTGAATTGCTACATATCATTAGATATAACAGCTGAAAACGAATTTTAAATAGATAATCCGCTTATTATTATAGGTACACACTGAATATACAGCTAATCGGTCTTAACTATGTTATGTTAGTTATTAATTAGTACATCCCTTTTTTTAGCTACTATTCGCTTACGGTTGAATAAGCTCTTACTTGGATTGCATCAATTTTTGATCAGATTAAGCCGCATTTAAAACACATATACTGACGTACAGAACAATTTTATTTTGCTCTTGTTCTACGACCGGATTGTTAAATATTAACAGAGACATGACTATAGACTGAGGAACTTATTGATGATGAATCCTGAACTAGATGCTGGCATAAAAAAACCAGAATATAATTTGGTTAGTGTCGAAAAAATTGATACGCCAAAGGATATGCCTGCAGGTAACTGGCATCGTTACATTATTGTGCGAGGCAATTCAACCATGAAGGGTATGCAGCCAGGTTCACTATTAGAGGTAAGAAAGTATGCCGAAGATTTTGTCGAAGGTCTGAATGAACGAAGTGTAATGGGAAGCTCAACCTATGCAACACGTAAGAAGAAATAATAAAATCATGTTCTAATCAACACCTAATCAGCAATTGCATTGAAATCGCCAGAATGCTTTAGCAAAAATGATTAAAACCGGCGCAGAACACAATTATGAATAATATTGACGAAAACAGTGATCTACGCCCTTTTATCTCCTTATATCAACATGCATCCTACTTGAGATATTTAACCTTTATCCCTGTTTGATTATGGAAAGGAGTTCATCTTTAAGAGCAAGCCGCTTTTTCTTGAGCGTTTCCAGGTAGCTATCTTCTGTATTCTCTATACCCTCTTCAATACGATAGATGTTGTTATCCAAATCATTGTACTCACCATAAAGTCTGTTGAAATGGGCATTATCGCCTGTCTTCAGTTCATGGATCCGGTCTTTATATTCTGGAAATTCTGTTGCCAGATGATGGTGTTCACCAAACATAGTTCACTCCTGTTGGAAATATCTTAATCACTAGGTACTGTAACGCTATTTTACATCTCACTCCTTGAGCGAGATCAAAATAACCTTACTTTGATCAACTCTTCAAATCACTGTCTACCGACCCCAATAGAGGCAATCATCTAATGAAAGACTGATAATCAATGAAATCAGAGCAAAAAATAGGAAATATGAAGTCTACATCAAAGAAGGAAAAATAAGACAGTATTATAGTCCCAACCCTACTTTAACTGTTACACTTACTTAGCAAGCAGGGAAACCCCTGTACGCAAACATCTTCAGTGTCTTTCAGATACGTGAGCCAGAACAGCGGCACTCAACTCTCCAATTCTGCTGCATTTGTCGTTCGGACATTAACATTCAGACAGGCGCATTGCGCCCACAAGTATTTACAAAGGAATCGCACATGAAAGACATCATCAAAATAAGTTTACTCGGTGCTGCTATCGCACTACTTTCCATTAACAGCGCACATGCCTGGTGGGGCGGCGGCCCCGGTGGTAATGGCAACGGTTATGGTAACAGTAACGGTTATGGTAACGGCTCTGGTTACGGCAACGGCGATGGCAGCTTCAGTTTCAATATGGGGGGCAGCGGCCGAGGTAATGGTTATGGAAATGGCAGCCGTTATGGTAATAGTAATGCTTATGGCCGCGGTGGTTACGGTAACGGCGCACCTTATGGCTATGGTGGTCAAGCCCCATATGGCTATGGTGGTCAAGCCCCATATGGCTATGGTGGTCAAGCCCCATATGGCTATGGAGCACCAGCATATGGCGCCCCAGGCTATGGACCCGCTCCACAGGGTTACGCTGCACCCGGTGCATACCCATCAGCACCACCTGCACGATAAACAGCAACACCCAATAAAAAAGGCAGAGAATCTTCTCTGCCTTTTTTATTAACTCCAATTTCATTAATAAACACATATCGCATCGAGGAACATGTTATACTTATCTACTTACCATTGATTCATAACACGTTCACTGGCAAGTAAATTCTACAGCCCGTGTATAAGTCATGGCCTTACCACTTTTTGTCTGATACCTCCTCCCTGGACCCGATACTATTTCAGACCCGACCAATAAATTTTGAATCATGCATTAACCTCCTGACATAAAAGATTTTAATGTCATGCATCTGCATATAAATTTATCTCTAGCCGAGATTATTTGATCATTTATTGACGCCTAAACCTCTTTAAGTTTAAGCGGCTATGTCGACACCGTTTTTCAGAAGAATACTTTTTTATAAAAATTATTCTAGGTCACTCTTTTTTCCAACAGGCTTCCTCAGATTGAGGAAACCAGATAGTTACGATGTCACATGGCTGGACACGATCCAATTTTATAGACATCTAACCCCACTTACACAGGCTATATTTATAATGAAGATAGAAATAATCACAACACCCAATGAAGCACTAAAGGAGTCTGGATTTGGCACTCTTAAGGCTTGCCATAATGTTCTGGATTCAATAAAAAAAATGGGTTACACCGTTAAATTGAACGTGTGCACAACGCAAAAAGACCTAGATGAAGTAGTAAAAAGAAAACCCGACTTGGTTGTTTTAGCCGTAAAATATATTTCAATTAATAACCAGGACAACATTTGGCTGTCCGAATATTTTGCAAAAAACAACATTAACTATTCAGGTTCATCAAGAGCAACACTGGAATTTGATTCCAACAAAGTGCTCGCTAAAATGCATTTAACCAACAAAGGCATTAAAACAGCCAATTACTTTATAGCTACACCGGGTAAGTATAAAAATGAAAGTGATTTACCTATTAAGTTTCCTTTGTTTTTAAAACCGTTAGATGCAGCGAATGGAAACGGGATTGACGATTTATCATTTGTAACTAACTTTACAGATTACAATAGTAAAGTAGCTTCTTTATATAACACATTCAATCAGCCTATCCTGGTAGAGGAATATCTAGATGGACGCGAGTTTACTGTTGCTATCATCAAAACAGGCAATGAGGAATTGATCGTATCTGCTGTTGAAATCATACCGCCAACATCAACTCATGGCCTTAGGATTTTAGGTGCGCAAGCTAAAAAAGACGATTCGGAAAACATGATAGAAATTGTCGATAACGATGTAAAAAACAGGGTGACCGCTATCGCTATTGATGCTTTTAATACTCTGGGAATCAGAGACTTTGGACGTGTCGATATTATAACCAATAATCATGGCGAGTGTTTCTTCATGGAAGCAAACCTGGTGCCGGGCATGACCTATGGTTCGAGTTATTTTCCTGAAGCCTGCAACATAGTACAGACATTCGCTTATGACAAAGTAATCGAACAACTGATTGACAGTGGCCTTTCAAGAGCGTTATCAACCATACCTCCTAATAGCCAGCCTGACACAGATAACAAACTGATTACTTCTACTTGCTAAGGTCATTGGATTTTCAATAATACGCAATATTCTTCTTAGGATCTGATACATTATTAGTATTAAGTTATCGATTATCATGTTTGACGATACCCCTTATCAACCGTAAAGTGATCATTCTGTACTTATCAAAACACGAATGAATTCAGGAGTCTCTACTGCATGCCCTATAAGCTCTTAGTCGAAGTTACACGTAATAACATCGTAGAAAGCCAGCATTTTGGCACGGCTGTAGTGTGTGACTTCAACGGCCACGTTGTGGAAAGCTGGGGAAATATCTACAGCCTGGTGTTCCCACGTTCTTCGATAAAACCAATACTCGCTATTCAACTAGTCGAGAGTGGCGCTAGTGAACGATATAACTTGAGCGATGCTGAGTTATCGTTAGCCTGTTCGTCTCACCAAGGTGAGCAAATGCATCAGAATCTTGTGGAGTCATGGCTAACCCGTCTGGGATTAACCGAAAATCATTTAGCCTGCGGTGCGGAGTTGCCTGAACATACCGAGAGTGCTCACGAACTGTTAGCTTCTGGCAAGCATGTCTGTCGCATTCATCACAATTGTTCAGGCAAGCACACCGGGTTTTTAACAACGGCACTGCATCTGGGTTTGCCATTGGAAAATTATCATTTGCTTGAACACCCACTACAGCAATTATCGCTGGATATTGTTTCTGATTTGGCTGGTATCAATCTTAAACAAAATCCAATGGGAATCGATGGTTGTGGTTTACCTGCGCCCACGATGTCTTTGTTACAGCTCGGACATGCCATCGCCCGCTTCGCAAAACCCGAAGATTTATCAAATGAACGTGCGCAGGCAATTTACCGTCTGCACGAGGCTATGAGCAATGAACCTCTCTATATTGCCGGGCATAACTCTGTGGTGAGTGAGTTGAATGAAGTTACCAATGGTGCAGTGCTGGCTAAAACCGGTGCCGAAGGTGTTATCACAGCCGCTTTACCAGGAAGAGGATTGGGGATTGCAGTGAAAATAACTGATGGCGCAGCACGCGCACGCTCAGTAGCATTACTGGCGATCCTTGATTATTTAGGCGTTCTATCCAATGATGAAAAACATAAACTGCAGGCACATATCTCGCCAACGATAGTAAACTCAAGAGGCCTCAACGTGGGCGAAATTCGTCCTGCCGAATCCTGGTTATCCAAATAACAGGTGAGAAAGTGAACTTACTTTTGCTCAATAATAAATTTGCATAAATTATCAGGAGCAGCTGATGTGGACACACCTTGCCACAGATAAATAATATGCCTATACAATCCATTATTCCTATATCCGGTTTTTCTGAGCCATTCAGCTCCCTAAGTCACCTCCTGGCAACAAGTATCTTCCTGTTACTTGGCGTGAAGCTAATATACCGTGAGTGCTGCAGCCTGACAAAAACAATATCATTAAGTGTATTTGTATTTTCCTGTGTCTTTTTACTCTCCATGAGTGGCGTATTTCATTTACTCGAACCACTAGGCAGTGCACGTGATGTTTTACAACGACTGGATCACGCAGGAATATTTATTCTAATTGCCGGAACCTTCACGGCAGTACATGGCATACTGTTCAAGGGTATATGGCGATGGGGAATGCTACTCATGATCTGGACTGTCGCCATCACTTCTATCACATTAAAAACTATCTATTTCCACGACCTGTCGGAATGGCTCGGACTGTCGCTATACTTAGGCATGGGCTGGCTAGGGGCTATAACCGCCATATTACTTTACCGTCGCTTTGGTTTTGTCTTTATCAAACCGTTGCTCTATGGTGCACTGGCTTACACAGCCGGTGCCATTATGGAGTTTATTCGCATGCCCATTCTTATTCCCGGTGTGATTGAACCCCATGAATTATTCCATATAGCCGTACTTATAGGACTAGGTTATCATTTTGCATTTGTTTCAAGCTTTAGTAGCTATACCCTGCCGGCCGAAAAGTAAACGCCCAAGAATAATTCAGAAGTTAAAAAAAACTTTAAAATTATTTTCAGTGAATAAACTCGACCGGCTTCTCTCAGTATGAGTTTGGACGTGCCTACCAATATTTATTCATCAAACGCAAACTCTAGGCGCCCAGCAGTGGCTTTAATCGCAACCGCTGCACATGCCTCATCTTTATCACCGCCAGGTGCACCACTCACTCCAACCGCACCTATGAGAGTACCGCCAGCATTAATAGGTAACCCTCCTCTCATCACAATTAACCCATCAATGTGATTCAATTCTTGTTGAATATCAGCTCTGGCTGCTCTAAATGCACCAGAAGCAATACCACTCATTACTACCATATTGGCTTTTCTTTGAGCAATTTCTATGGTGTATTTTGCGGCCAAATCATCTCGCATCACACTTCGCACATTACCGTGTTTATCTACCACAACGACTGAGACATTAAATCCACTCTTACGACAAGCGTCAACACTCATCTTTGCAATATCATTTGCAGCCTCCAAGCCAATATTTTTTTGAGCTATAATATCTGCAGCAAAGCTAATACCACTCAATAAACTACTAAATAATATTGTTGAAATTTGTATAATTTTTTTCATTGTAGATCTCCTTATAATTTCCTGATTAAACCCGACGAGTCGCAGCGCGTTTTTCTAAAGCCTCAATTCTTGATTCAATAGGTGGATGTGATGAAAACAACGCCATAATACCGCCCTTATCGTTGATGCCAAAAGCCGCCATTTGTTCTGGTAGTGCTTCGGGTTCGACCTGACCAAGACGTTTTAATGCATCGATCATATTTTGGTGCCCCGCTAAATCAGCACCACCAGTATCTGCTATATATTCTCGTTTTCTTGAAAAATACATCACAATGGTTGATGCAAGTATAGATAAGACAACCTGTGCAATCATGACTGTTACAAAATAACCTATGCCGTGACCTTGGTTATTTTTGAGGATTACACGATCAACAATGTGTCCAACTACACGAGATAAAAACACAACAAAGGTATTAACCACACCTTGAATCAAGGCTAATGTCACCATGTCTCCATTGGCTATATGACTCATTTCATGACCAATAACGGCTTCTACTTCTCCTTGCGTCATATTGTCTAACAACCCTTGTGACACAGCCATTAATGAATTATTTTTACTCGCACCCGTAGCAAAAGCATTCATTGAAGGTGATGGGAAAATAGCCACCTCAGGCATTTTTACTCCAACAATTTTTGCCTGCTTTTCAACCGTGCTGATTAACCACCTTTCCATATTGGTACTTGGATTGGTAATAACAACAGCACCCGTCATGCGTTTTGCCATCCACTTAGACATAAGCAAAGAAATGATTGAACCACCAAAACCAATCACGCCCGAAAGTATTACTAACGCCTGTATATTAAGATCTGACCCATTTTCAGCCAGTATGCTATCAACACCTAATAGTCTCAGAGTAATACTCAGTACGACCATAATGGCAACGTTAGTTAAAATAAATAACATCATTCGCTTCATCGATTTACCTATTCAATTTGATTAAAGTTATAGCAAATGGACACATGTTCAATTGCTTCCAATTACGTTTTCTGTATCAACTATAGTTTTCATATCATGCTTCCGAAATGCCCGACTGTTATCACGCTTACGTGCAATTCGACGAGTAACGGTACGACCAGCGCGATCTGCTGCACGGTCAATTGCAACATAAAGATCACTCTCCGTATCTTCAATAACAACATCCGGTAATCCAGGCAGAACTACTTGTATATGACAACATTTATCAGCACCTCCACGAGGCCCATTAATATCTGATAACCTAACAATTATATGCTGTATGTAATCGTCACTGTTACTCAAAGCAAACCCCAAACGTCGGTTAATATGAGTATTCAATCCATCAGTGAGTTTAAAATTACGTGCTTGAATATCAATTTGCATAGTCGTCTCCATTGTTCATATGGTGTTAATGGTGTCAGACTAAGCTTATTTCAATATGCGTGAAAGTCGAATATTATATCTATACAGTTCGATTTTCTCGATGTATTATCTAGAAATGATCAATTATAAACATCTCCACTATTTTATGAAGGTTGCCAAAACAGGCTCAATTGCTCGCGCAAGTGAGAAACTTCACCTCACGCCGCAAACTATCAGCGGACAGCTTAGTCTTTTGGAAGAACATTTAGGGGAAGCTTTGTTTTCACGAGTAGGACGTAACCTTGAACTGACTGAAACTGGACGTCTGGTCTTAAGCTATGCCGAAGAGATTTTTTCACTTGGTGGTGAACTGGAAGAAATACTGAGAAACCTCCCTGAAGGGAGACCGCGAGTATTTAAAGTAGGAGTGGCCGACGTAGTACCAAAATCTATTGCATATCGCTTATTAGCGCCTGCATTAGATCTACCAGAGGCGGTACGTATAATCTGCAAAGAAGGTTCAGTTGAATCATTACTAGCTGAGCTGGCATTACACAAAGTTGATCTCGTTATTGCAGATGGACCAATTCCATCAACTGTCAATGTGCGCGGATTTAACCATTCACTTGGCGACTGCGGCATCACTTTTTTTGCAACAGCCGAACTTGCACAAAAACTTAATGCCGATTTCCCTCAAAATCTAAATAACATGCCTTTATTGTTACCCGGTGAAATGACGATAGTTCGCAATCGACTTATAGAATGGTTTGACAGCCAACATATTTACCCCCGTATTGTTGGAGAGTTTGACGATAGCGCCTTAATGAAAGCTTTTGGCCAGACCGGAACAGGTGTGTTTATCGCACCAAGTCCAATTGCAGAAGAAGTTAAAAAACAATACGGGGTAGTCAGTATTGGTGAGACAAATAAGGTTCGCGAACAATTCTATGCCATTTCAGTAGAACGTAAAATTTCCCACCCAGCAGTATCAGCGATAACCGAAACAGCACGAGAATGGCTGTTCTCAGACAACAAGTGAAATATTACTTTACACTAAATTAGATATTCTTTAACGAATACACTCACTATTAGAAACCTGATTTTTATTAAACCCTCATCCTTGAAAGTCCTCTTTGAAATCAATGCTCTATATCAATAATAATATCCTAATAGGGATGGAATATTTTCGCTATATAACTCAATTTAATCAAAAACTGGCCGATAGCCTTGGAATCACTACATATAATAAAGTATTGATAAAAGGATATGACCAATCACAAGCAAATTATAATATTTACCATTTTACTGTCAGCCCTATCCCTGCTCGGAAATGCTGCGTCGTTACGTTTGTTTTATGGCATCGACTTTATTTTTGGGTCTATTGCAGTCATGTACGCAGCGATGGCATTTGGACGCGTATCTTGCGCAATAGTAGCTATTATAGGTAGCGCTTATACCTTTAATTTATGGGGACACCCATATGCCATTATCATTTTCACACTAGAAGCCATCTGGTTCTCAACTTTCTGGTCACAGGGGAAGAAAAACACTGTTCTGGTTGATACAGGATACTGGTTGTTTATCGGCGTTCCTTTGGTACTTATTTTTTACGTCGGGTTTATTGGTCTAAAATCAGAGGCAGCAGGAATAATTGCCCTTAAACAGACACTGAATGGTGTCTTCAATGCTCTTGTTGCAAATTATATATATTATGTAACTCACGTTTTATGGAAAAAACAAGAACGAATCAGTATTGAGGCATTACTATTTAATATAATCATTATCATTACACTGCTTGCCGGAACTATCCCTGCCATCATTAGCACCAATCAGACCTCTACTAATTTAGAACATCAGGTCGACAAGCAGTTAGAAGCGATTGCACGTAAAACCACACAAACACTTCCTTCTGTTAATACAAAAAGTACCGTAAGTGAATTCATCAATTCACTATCATTACCCGATGACACAGCAATCGCAATCATAGATAAAGAAAATAAAATCATAGGCCGGCAAGGTGAGATAGAAAGTCACGACCCCTCACCCGATAGCAATGTCGTTACACGAAAAAATGGTATTAAAATATGGCTCCCTGGAACACCCACCTCTATATTAAAACAATGGCGCGCAGGTCGTTATGTAAAACAGGTAGTGGTTAATGATAGTAATTATTTCAACTCGATTATAATAGAACAAAAAACCAAAAATGTAGTTAATAAAATCGGCCAACTAAGAATTGAACTTTTTATTACGCTTGCATTATTATTGTGCACAGCCATAGTGCTCGCATTTATCGTGAGTCGTTGGCTTACTATCCCAATAAACAACCTCGATAAAGCAAGTCTTGATTTTATAAAGCGCATCACTTCTGGAGCGAGTGTCCCATTTCCGAAAAGCAACGTCCTGGAGTTCTACAGTCTTTCAAAATCACTCTCCTCTATGACATCAACAATATCCAGTCACTATAAGGATCTCAGCACAAAAAAGGAATATCTAGAAGATGTAGTCGATAAAAACACGGATATAATGAAACGGTTATCCATTGTTGCAAGCAGAACAACAAATAGCGTTGTTATAACCGATGTGCATGGCTATATTGAATGGGTAAATAATGCTTTTATCAAACTAACCGGATATTCGTTTGAAACTGCTGTCGGCAAAAAACCTGGTGAACTATTACAAGGAAGCGAAACCAACCCTAAAACCGTAAAACAAATCTCGAAAAAAATAGCATTATCACAAGGGTTTTCTGAAGATATTGTTAACTACACAAAAGACAACGTTCCTTATTGGGTTCATATTGATTGTGATCCTATTGAAGAAAATGGCAGTGTAGTCGGCTTCATTGCAATAGAATCAGATATCACACTGCGAAAAATCACTGAACAGGACCTTCGTAAACGCACAACTGAACTGAATGCAGTATTAGATGCTGCGACAGAAATTTCCATTGTTACTACTAGTCCTGATGGAATCATTACCATGTTCAATGCTGGCGCTGAAAAAATGCTTGGTTATAGCTCCGAAGAAATGGTCAACAAGCAATCTCCTGCCATCATACATCTCCCTTCAGAAGTAGAACTACGTAGCCTGGAACTTTCAAAAGAATTACGTTCAAAAATTGAAGGGTTCAGGGTGTTTGTAACTATTCCTGAACTAAAAGGTTCAGAAACACGTGAATGGACATATGTGAAAAAAGACGGTACACATATCATTGTCCAACTCAGTGTCACATTTATGCAATCAAGTAATGGTGAAATTATAGGTTACCTGGGTGTAGCACAAGACATTACAGAACGAAAAAAATTAGAAAAATTAAAAAATGAGTTTATTTCTACTGTAAATCACGAGCTACGAACACCTCTTACTTCAATAGGCGGCACACTAAAGCTCATTAACGGTGGCGTGGCTGGAGAAGTGTCTGACAAAGTTAAAGAACTAATAGAAATAGCTTCACGAAATACTGAACAGCTTAACTTCCTTATTAATGATTTACTCGACATGGACAAGATCGCCAGCGGACAGATGGTATTCCACCTTGAAACACAGCCACTCATGCACATTATTGAACAATCATTGATCAGCAATCAAAGTTACGCCAAACAATATGACGTAACCCTAAACTTAAAACAAAGTGTTAATGACATAATGGTGAATGTCGATCCTGATCGACTTTATCAGGTTCTTTCTAATTTACTGTCGAATGCAGCCAAGTTCTCTCATCATGGTGGTATAGTCGACATCAGTACTGAGGTAGTCGATAACGAATACATAAAAATATCTGTCCAGGATTATGGAATCGGAATCGACGAGACATTCCAAGATCAGCTCTTTAACAAATTCTCACAGGAAGATAATTCTGATACCCGCTCAAAGGGCGGTACGGGCCTTGGTCTGGCTATCTCACGCGAACTTATAAATAGCATGAATGGAAGAGTAGGTTTTGAATCAATAAAAAATAAAGGTTCAGTATTCTGGTTTGAGCTCCCCATTTTACAAGAACCTGCAACAAAAATCCTATCTCAAAAGTGATCCTGCGTGTATGGCTGTTCTCTTATGCTACGTACCCTCTTTAAACTAAATTAAATATTCCTAAATGCAGATTCTTATTAGTGTAAACCAGATTTTTGAAATAAGGGCGTAGATTAATTCATCTTAATTAACGTTCTCCACATGGATATTCAGTTTTAAGTACCATTTCGGGCACACACAAGGGTAATAGTCGTGAAGAGTAAAAATATTAATTATTACCCTCATTTTTTATATACTTCGTTAAATACGAAGAATGTAACAATAATAATCGACTTTTTCTTAGATAGAAACCAGCCTAACCTAGTCTCCATTGAAAACCACACTGTCAAACAGGAGGCGACTAGGTTTTTGCGTTGAACGCCAAACACAATCCTATCCTGTGTGAGCTAGTGCGACTGACCGATTAATTTTTATCAATAAACTGGTTGGAGGTAATCCACAATGAATACATCTATAACAAACACTGCGGGCAGTGCCCAAACAGCCGCCCTTGCATCCAACAAGGTGATTCGTAACACCTATACGCTGCTCTCCATGACCCTGCTTTTCAGCGCATTGATCGCGAGCATTTCGATGGCGATGAACCTGCCTCATCCAGGTTTATTACTAACATTAGGTGGTTATTTTGGTCTGCTATTCGCAACTGCCAAGTTTCGCAATAGCAGCCTGGGGCTTGCTTTCGTATTCGCCCTGACTGGCTTCATGGGTTATAC
>Ga0316204_10009728_pt1 | contig 12707 bp, 9 predicted proteins | sample 6monrhotite_MG_2_FD_205661 | JGI IMG/M metagenome (GOLD analysis project Ga0316204, IMG submission 205661) | Microbial mat bacterial communities from mineral coupon in-situ incubated in ocean water Damariscotta River, Maine, United States -... | ecosystem: Environmental > Aquatic > Marine >...
TTTTACTGGATTGGTCCGGAACAACAACACCTGGGCTCCGTCGAAAACCGTCCACGTGTTCGCAAGGTCTTGCCTCCTGATGTCGCCTTGCGGCGAGGCATCTGACGTCGCAACACCCTCTAGTGTGAGACGCCGGGACGTCACGTTCCTCAACGGTACCCCTTCGCAGTTGGCGCGCGCCATGCGGCGCGTGCTGGCGGAAGATGTGGGGTTAGCGAGAGGGTGGGGATGCGACGCGTGCTAACGGAAGGTGCGGGCTCAGCCAAGAGGCGTCGCGTTCCTCAACGGTGCGCCTTCGCAGTTGGCGCGCGCCATACGGCGCGGTCTGGCGAGGGGGGGGGCTCATAGAGGGGGACGACGTTCCTGGTACGCACTCGCAGTTGGCGCACACCTGACGGCGCGTTCAAGCTGCTCGGTCCGCACTTCCCAAACGCCCTCCAGTTCACGGAGTCGGCAGCTCTGGATCGACCCACACAGCGTCCACTCCCAGCCGGAGCTCCCGGGGCTCACGCCGCTCGATGATGCACACCGCGTCATCCCACCCCTGCGCCCGCAGCGCCCCCCGCGCCCGGTGAACGAGCACCTCCAAGGTGACCTCACTGATCGCCAGCGCCGCGCAGATCACAGCCGCAGCCAGCCACCCCCGCTCGCCGACTTCGCCGCCCACCAGCCGGCGTCGGGCCAGCGCCAGCAGCAGCCCCACCCAACGACCAGTCCCCAACACCACGCGCTGCTCATCGACCTCCGCGACCAGACACACCGCCGCCTCCGAGACCTCAAAGCGCAGCCGCGTGTCCGCCAGCAGGCGGAGGCGCGTCCGGCTCATGGTCGGCTGCTGCGACGTCGACAGCGCCAGCGTCCACGACCACCCGCCCACCTGCACGCGGGCGCCGTCACGAACGCTCGCCGGCTCCTCGTCCGCCAGCAGCACCCAGTCCTCCCCCGCGTCGGGCAACAGGACAGCCTCCCCCCCGTCAGTCATCGGCAGATACAGCTCGCGCCCCACCCCCTCCACCACGACGCCGTCCTCACGAACCGCGAAGGGCTCCGGGGGGCCGTCATCCACCAGCTCCAGCAGCACCTGCCCCCCGAGAGAGAAGCGCTGCCCGCGCACCAGCGGCAGCCGCCCGCCATGGAGCCACTGCTGCTCGCCGAGTCGGGTGCCGTTCACCGAGCCCAGATCATGCAACACCCACCGGCCCTCCCGCCAGCGCAGCTGGGCGTGGAGACCGGACACCACCGGCTCGTCGAAGCGGGTGTGACAATCCGGGGCGCGTCCCAGGAGGTGCCGCACACGAAGCGGCACCACCGCTCCGGTCCGGTGAACCAACAGTCTTCCCAAGATACCCACCTCCAGCGACGCTGAAGAGACGGTAACCTCAGGCTTGCTCACCCCACAATTTCAGCGATTTACCAAGCATTACACGCTGCGGTGAAACGCCCGCTCAGGCCGATGCGATCTCCAGCCCTCCCACAGAGAGGCGGATCTGCCCCTCGCTGCGGCGCTGGATGAGATCCTTGTGGTCGCTCCACCCCCGGTTGCCGAGCACGTCCTTGGCGCGATGGAGCTGGACGTTGAAGGTGCCGACCTTGATCTTCAGCTGATCCGCCAGCTCATCCCGGTAGCACCAGCCGCGCTCCATGGACGGGAAGCCGGCCGCCTCGTCCTTGAGGTGCGCCCTCGCCAGCGTGAGCAGCGTGTAGTTGTGCGCGGCCACGCCCAGGTCGATCGCCTCGTCGCCGACGACGGCGATGAGCCGAACGGTGGTCTCGTCCCGGCTGACCTCGAAGCGCAGCCGGGTCTCGTCCAACGAGAAGCGGGGCACGGTCGTGAGCCGGGTTCCAGCGCTCCCCGAGGACAGCGAGAGGGTCCAGTGCACGCCGCCCACCCGAACGCGCCCCCCGTCCCGAACGACGCGCTCCTCACCCTCACAGGTCATGATCCAGTCGCCGCCCTCTTCGGGGAGGATGACGGCCTCGAAGTCCTCGACCCGGGGCAGGTACAGCTCGCGCTCGATGCCCTCCACGACCTGACCACTGGAGCTGATCGCGAAGGGCTGCGGCGCCGCGGCGTCGATCAGCTCCAGCTCCACGACCCCGCCCAGCGCGATGCGCTGACCGTGTATGATCGGAGCCTGCCCGGAGAGGGGCCGCCCGTCGACGGTGGTGCCGTTGCTGGAGGCCAGATCCCGCACGACCCAGCGGCCGTTCCGCCAGTCAATCCGGGCGTGATCCTGCGAGATCTCCGGCCGGTCGTAGCGGGTGTCGCACCGATCACCGCGCCCCAGCAGGTGCCCCGCGCGCAGGAAGAACACTTCATCCGTCTGTCTGTCGATGAGTCTGCCCATGCTCGGATGATACCCTCTGCGAGATCTCGGAGGTCTGATGTTTCCGGCCCGTTACAGCGAGCGCAGCATCCTGGGCATCGGCGCCATGGGGATCGTCTACGAGGTCCACGACGAGACGCTCAGCCGAACCGTCGCCATGAAGGTGCTGCTGGACGAGGTGCAGGACGAGGCGACCTACGAGGCGCGCTTCCGGGACGAGGCGCTGCTGATGGCCAACCTGGAGCACCCCAACATCGTGCCGGTGTACGACCGCGGCGTGCTGGCGGACGGCCGCCCCTGGTTCACCATGCGCAAGGTCCAGGGGCAGGATCTGGAGCTGTACCTGACCTACCAGCGCCACGACGAGCCGGATCCGGCGGTGGCGCTGCGCCGCTGCATCGAGGTCCTCCGGTCGGTGAGCCAGGGCCTCGCCTTCGCCCACGCCCGGGGCGCCATCCACCGGGACGTGAAGCCGGAGAACATCCTGCTGGGCTCGCTGGGGGAGGTGTACCTGATGGACTGGGGCATCGCCCGGGCGCGGGCGCTGCTCCGGGAGCTGGAGCCGGCGACGGAGCAGGCCCCCCGCCAGGGAACCCAGCTGGGCACGGCGGTGGGCACGGTGAGCTACATGGCGCCGGAGCAGGCGAGCGGGCGGCCGGAGACCCACGGGCCCTGGAGCGACGTGTTCGCGGTGGGCGCGATCCTCTACCATGTGCTGGTGAACGCGCCGCCCTTCGCCGGGGACGACGCCTTCAACCGGGTGCGTCGGGGGAAGATCCCGGACGTGGCGGTGTCGCTGCGGCGGGCGGGGCTGGACGCGCCGGAGACGCTGGTGTCGCTCTGTCGGCGGTGCATGGCGCTGCGGCCGCAGGAGCGGCCGGAGGCGTCCGAGGTGGCCCGGTCGCTGGTGGGGTGGCTGGACGGCCAGCAGCGCACGGCGCAGGCGCGGGCGCGGGTGGTGCTGGCGCGGGAGGCGCTGGCGGCGGCGGCGGCGGCGCGGGAGCGGAAGGGGCCCACGCAGGCGCGGCTGGAGGCGGTCGCGGAGACGGTGAAGCCCTGGGATCCGCTGGAGAAGAAGCGGGAGCTTCGGCAGCTGGAGCGGGCGCTGGTGCTGCACGAGCAGGAGGGGCTGGAGGCGGAGATCCGCGCGGAGCACGAGCTGCAGGCGGCGCTGCGTACGGCCCCGGATCTGGATGAAGCCCACGAGGTGATCGCGGATCTCTACCAGTCGCTGATGCTCAGGGCCGAGCAGGACAAGCGGGAGCACGAGGCGCTGCGCTACCAGTCGCTGCTGGGGCTCCACGGCCGCAAGCGGCACATCGCGTGGCTCAGCAGCCCCGCGAGACTGACGCTGCACACCGACCCGCCGGGGGCCACGGTGACGGCGTTTCGGGTGGTGCCGGGGGAGTTCCGGCACGAGGAGCACCGCTGGAAGGTGCTGGGGCAGACCCCGCTGGACGCCCTGGAGCTGCCGCCGGGCAACTACATGCTGACGCTGGACGCCCCCGGGCATCACCTCACCCGCTACCCCGTCACCGTGGGCCGCGGCGAGCACTGGCACGGCCGCCCCCCCGGCTGGGAGCGGCCCTTCCCCATCCCCCTGCCGACGCTGGGAACCCTCATGGACGATGAGCGCTATGTCCCCGGCGGCTGGTTCAGCTGCGGCACCAGCAGCCCCAGCATGGATGCTCTCCCTCTGCGGCGGCTCTGGGTCGATGGCTTCATCCTGGGCGCCACCCCGGTGACCTTTGGGGAGTACCTGACCTACCTGAACAATCTCTTGGAACAAGGAGAGAGAGAGGAGGCATTCAGAAGACTACCTGTCTATCCCGACTCAACCGGCTCCCAGGAGCGACCACGAATCGTGTTTGAGGATGTCTCCTTCCGCATCGTCAATGGTCCCAGCGACCGCGCTCGCTTCCCTGTTGTTCTGGTCGCCCCCGATGACTGTGATGCTTATCTGACCTGGCTCACAAGCAAGGAGCATCATGGATGGCGTCTACCACACGAGTTCGAGTGGGAGAAAGCCGCGCGAGGTACAGACGGCCGCCTCTTTCCCTGGGGAGACCACATGGAGCCCACCTTCACCAGTATGCTCACCAGCTTTGTCGGAGCGCCACGTCCTTGCTCTGTAGATGAGTTACCGCACGATATCAGCCCCTTCGAGGTAGGCGGTATGGGAGGAAATGTACGGGAATGGTGTCTCAATCCCTATCTGAAGAATGCTGTCAGTGACCTCTCCCGATTGTTCCCCCGTACCGAACTTAACAACACCCACCAATCCAACAGAGGTGGCTCCTACAACAGCGGCAAGCTCTACTGCCGGGTGACTGACCGATTCGCCAGTCGTTCCGGTCGTAGATATGCCGTTGTCGGCTTCCGAAAACTCCGAGGTTGGGGAACAGCCCCCCGACTCAGGGCTGCTGATTGACACTGCCTGGCTTGAAGTACCAGAACTTATTCACATCCGTGGCTGTGGGAGCGGCCGTCAGCTTGAAGAAGCGCAGGACGCCGTCGACGCTGAAGCGACCATCCGACAGCGCGGTTTTCTTGCCAAACCACTCCATGGCGTCAGGCTCATTGTTGCCGTCAAAGTGAACACCGAGGTAGCCTTGGATGACGGCTGTACTGCCCTTGATGCTGTACCAACGCCAATCGGTACCCTGAGTCGGAGTCGGAGTCGAGGACGAGCCCGGATCCTTCAGCTTTCCCTCACTGTGGACCAGCCAGGCTGCTGCTGCCGTATAGGTGACGTCGGGATTGGCCCCGACCGGTGAGAGCTTGAACTTGTTGGGCCAGGGGGTTGTGCTCCACTTCCAGTACTCCTGCTTCGCCGTGAAGCCCTGGACCGGCCCCGGCGTGCTGGCGGAGTCGATGTAGGTGACGAAGTCGCCGATGCGGGTATTGCCCGCGATGGAGCGCAGGGTCAGCGTGTAGGGTTCGGTCGCGTTGCTGCCGCTAGTGTCCGTAAGGGAGACCTCCTCAGGATCGATCTGAGCGCCGCTGCCCTTGGCAGCAGCCTCCGTCGAGCGCACACTCAGCACCTGCTTACGCAGTGAGTCCATGGCCGCGTCGATGCCATCCAGCCCGTGGTTGACGACCTGGGTGCCCTTGCCGCCCTCCTCAAAGAGCGCGTAGGACCATGGATTATTGCCGAGGTACACGACGGCGAGGCGGACGTTGTCCGGCACGTCCAGCTCCACCGTCACGCTGCTGGCCGCGGTCGCCGTCATCTTCAGATGCGCCTGACTCTTGCCCTTGGAGTCGACGGTGATGTCGACGCTCCCATACCAGAACACGACGACCCACCGCTCCTCGTCGGTCGGCACCGCGGCCAGGGCGGCCTGGAGTTGATCCCCCCAGCTGGTGATGTCGGGTGTGGTGAGATCACGGATCTCCCAGGCGGACACTCCCGTCTCCAGCAGACGAAGCCGCGCGAGCACGCTGGCCCCCACCAGCGGCTCGCCAGTCTCGGGATCGTTGCTGCTCTGCTCCCAGGACGGCGTGAGCACGGCATGGTCCCAGTGCCACACCCCCGTGTCCGGGCTCTGTCTGGCCTCGGGCTCCTCGACCTCCGGATCGGAGCCTGACTCCTCCGACTTACAGCACCCGGGGTCGTAGACGGTGACCTTGACGCCACCATCCTTGCCCACGTCCACTTCGACATACTTGGAGTTGTCCCCAGACATCCACTTCTCCTGCTTCGTGTTGTTCGTGATCTACTTGAACAGCGGGTCGTCGTCGCCGACCGGCCTGGCCCAGTCATCACCGCTGCGGGTGATGACCTGGAAGGGCTGATCGGCGACCCTGCCGCCCTGCACACGGTAGAACCGATACTCGATCGGCTCGATGGGCGTCGCCGCAGGGTCCATTGACGGAGGCAGCTCGAAGCGCAGGTGTGCGACCTCGTAGTCGTCCACCCGCCACTCGCTGCGGCTGCCGCGCTCGTGGAAGCTCAGCCGCGCGTCCTCGATGACGTCCACCGTGAGCAGCTCGCCGCCCTCGACTCGGAGGCCCTCCTGGAACGGCGAGGCCTCCTCCTGAATCCCTGCCGCGCTCCCTTGAGCGCTCCCGCCTGGGAGTACTCCGTTCGGGAGCAGCGCCTTCACGACCAGCTTGGCCAGCGGCGGGAAGACCTGCTGGGTCGAGCCGCTCAAGAGCTGGATGTCGGGCGGAAGGGTAGTGACACCGTTCACCGTGGCCACGGTGACCTGCTGAATCACCGGCGGCGCGACGTCGCCGCCCGCCATGTGCTGGAGCAGCGCCTGCCGCCGCTGACAGCTGTTGAAGTCGTCACACGTCTGGTTGTTGTAGCGACAGACCAGCGGCTGCAGCCCCGGCTTCCCCGACAGCCCCAGCATCCACTGGTAGACCTGCCACGCGCGACGCTCGCAGTTGTGCGCGAACTCCGTACAGACGCCGTCCTGCTCATCGAGGCACTGGGTCTGATCCATGATGCAGGCGCTGTGGGTCTCGACCTGAATCCAGTCAGGGCAGGTGCCGATGTTCGGGTCGGTGCACTCGCACTCGTCGGGGGCCGGCCCCTGGCTCTGCCCCTGAATGCAGGTGTAGTAGCGCTCGCAGGCGCTCTCGCCGGCGGAACCCTTGTCGATCACGTTGTTGAACCAGTGCGCCTCGACGTAGCTCTTGCACTTCGTCTCCGGGTTCGGTGTCGTGACGTCGTAGGCAATATTGTAGGCGTTCTCGTGCTCGTCCGAGAGGTAGAACGCGCCGTGGCCCATCTCATGAATCAGCGGCGCCATCACCCAGTCGCTCTGACTGTACGCTGCATGAGAGCGAACCAGCGCGCCGTAGCCGCTGCGGTACACGTTGTTCAGGCCGTTGGGGGTGGTGGTGGGGCTGGTGCTCACCGAGCCGCTGCCGCTGATCGCGTTGTTGATCGTCGTGTCGCAGAGCCCGTTGTAGATGTCGATCCAGGGGTCGAAGCTGTTCAGCTCTTCCCAGACGTTCTGCTTCCGCAGCTTGTCGTAGCTATCGGTGGGGTTGAAGTGGTCGACCCGATCGCAGGCGTTGTACCCCTTGCTCAGGTTGGTCTGGAGGTTGGGCAAGCCGTTGACGAGCGCCGTCGCTGACTGAGAGGCGTCCTGCTTGTGGAAGACGCCGAAGCGGACGCTGGACTCCTGGAAGGCGTGGAAGGACCACATCCAGCAGGCCTCGGCGATGGCGTCGGACTGCAGCAGCCGCTTCATCGCGTGAGCCACCAGCTCCCGGTAGGTCTCCGCGCGGGTCGCGGTGGTGGAGTTGAGCGTGCCGCTGATGAGGCTGTCCAGCTCGTCGGGCATGTACAGGAAGCCGACGTCGATCCGCTCGTCGTAGTCCCCGACGCTGCGGAGGACCGGGACGGGCACGTTGTCCACGGCGCCGTCCGTGCTCCAGAGGGCGTCGTCGGTGACGCCTACCGCCAGATCCCACTCGTGGCTCGTCTGTGCGGTGCTGCTGACATCCTCGGCGGTGACCTTGACCCGGACGACGGAGGGCTCCGCCTCCAATCCATACAGATCACACGTCCGCTTGGTTGTGTAGCCGTTGGCGCTCTTGATGTCCTTACAGTTCAGCAGGTAGCAGCCGCTGCTCGGCGCCGTCGTCACCTCGGGGCAGGTGACGGTGTCGCTCGCGGGGACCTTGATCGACGGGGCGTTGGCCTCATCCCAGACGTTGATCGACTGGTAGACCGTGACGGCCAGCTCGACCTTGTCCACCTTCTCCCTGTCGGGGCCGTCCTCGACCACCTTGGCTGTGATGGTGAGCTGCCTGGCCTGGTTCTGGTTCGCCTGGGTCAGGTCCGCCCTGGTGGGCAGCACCGGCTCGTAGCTCAGGCCGATCTTTGGAGGGCAGTCGTCCTCGGTCGCCACGACCTTCGCAGCGGTGCCGGCGCCGATGCCAGTACCGGAGCCGGGGGCAGCGCCGGGGCCGGTAGACGCGTCCTCGCAGGCACCGAAGCAAACCAGAAGCAGGGCGGCGAAGAGACATCGCCACCATGTGGAGTGTGAAGAAGACATGTCGTTCCACTGCCGCAAAGAGGTGGACGGAGGATAAGGGTTTCCCAGGTCTCAGGTCCATTACCCGGGATTACGGCGGGGCCGACAAGGCCCGCGTAATCGACATTGTTACAGGTGATATGGGTGGTGGTGCGGAGAGACGACGACGGGGCGGACGGCGATGACAACAGCCACCGGCGCCGGGTCGGGGTAGCTTGTCGGACGTGCTGTGGTTCCTGCTGTTGGCCTGTGAGCGAGAGGCGGTCCGGATGACGGTCGCCCCGGGCGGGGGTGAATCCGGCGCGCCGGTGCGGTTCCTGGCCATCGGAGATGCGGGCGAAGGCAACGCTGATCAGCGCCTCGTCGGTGAGGCGGCGGCGGCGGTCTGCGCCGAGCGGGGCTGCGATCTGGTGCTCTACCTCGGCGACAACCTCTACCAGGACGGCGACGACATCGAGGCCCTGGACTTCCTCGGGCGCTTCGAGAAGCCCTATCGGGGGCTGGATCTCCCCTTCTATGTGGTGCTGGGCAACCACGACTATGGGCGCTGGACCGTGAGCCGCGCCCGCGCGGAGGCGGAGCTGGCCTACGCGGCGGCCTCCGAGAAGTGGGTCATGCCGGACTTCTTCTACAGCTTCACGTACGGGGACGTGACCTTCGTGGGGCTGGACACCAACGCGCTCTACAGCGGCTGGGTGCTGGACTGGGACGACCCGCAGCTCGACTGGTTGGGGCAGGTGATGGAGACAGGGACGCCCTGGACCGTCGCCTTCGGGCACCACCCGTGGCGATCCAACGGGAAGCACGGGAGCGCTGGGGGCTACGAGGGGGTGCCGCTGCTGGGGATGTGGCTGGAGAGCGTGTTCGAGGAGCAGCTCTGCGGGCGGGCGGATCTGTATCTGAGCGGGCATGACCACAACCGGCAGTGGCTGGCGCCGGAGTGTGGGGTGGAGCTGGTGGTGTCGGGGGCGGGGGCCAAGACGACGCCGCTGGTGGGGCGGGATGCGCCGACGTTCTGGGAGGAGGATGGGGCGCCGGGGTTTGCGTGGTTCTCGATTGAGGGGGAGGAGATGACCGGCGCGTTCTATGACAAGGCGGGGGTCATGGGGTTTGAGCGGGTGGTCAAGCGAAGCGACTGACGAACCTCGCGGACTGATCGGGGTGGCACCCTTCGCGACTCGCGAGCAGTCAGCTCGCCGGGACCACCGACGCCACCGACGCCTCACACGGCGCGGGCCCATGCCGCAGCACAATCGACCAGTCTGTCGCCACCCGGATCTCCTCCTCCAGCGTCTCCCGCGCGGGGTAGAAGTCGATGCTCATCCCCTTCAGTCCCCGCCGGTCGTCGTACCGCTCGACCACCTCACCATCCACCACATACAGCACCGGCCCCGCCCTGGACGCCTCATGCACCCGCTTGCGCGCGTCCGACTCCAGCGACACCTCCACCACCGAGCGCGCCCGCAGATCCAGGTTCAGTCGCGCCTCGGAGATGTCCGCCGACCCCGCCAGCGACTCGCCCATCGGAGCCCCGTCCTCGCCCTCCGCGAACACACCCAGCTCGCCAGGGGCGATCAAGAGGGCCGTCACGGCCGTCTCATCGTCCTCCAACCCCGGGAAGGTCGCCGTCAGCGTCAGCTGATTCCCCTCGACCGTCAGCGCCGGCTCACCCAGCCCGATGCTATCGACCCGCTGCTGAATGATGGGGCGCCAGTCGTCACCGCACCCCGTCTCGAACACCACCGTCAGCCGATCGCCGGTTGGATCCCGGCCGATGTAGCCCGCGATCACGAGCCCCCCGACCGCCACCGCCAGGATGAGCCCCATGGCGAAGGGGAGGATGAAGGCGAGCACGCTCGGGCGGATGTTCGGAGTCGGCTGGTTCATGGGAGTTGCACCCGCTATCAGGGGTGCGCACAACCGACAACTTCCAAGAAGCAGAGGAGACGTCAGATGACGATCCGCGCAACCCTGATTCCTGGCGATGGAATCGGGCCCGAAGTCACCGGAGCGACCTGCGAAGTGCTCGCCGCCGCCGGGGCCCCCATCGAGTGGGAGACCGTCCACGCCGGACGCCGCGCCTTTGAGGAGACCGGCGTGCCCGTCCCCGAGGCCGTCTTCACCTCCCTCCGGCGCAACCGCGTCGGCCTGAAGGGACCGCTGGAGACGCCCAAGGGCAAGGGCTTCCGCTCCGCCAACGTCACCATCCGGCAGACCCTGGAGCTCTTCACCGGCCTCCGCCCCGTGAAGAGCCTGCCGGGCGTCGAGACCCCCTTCAAGGACGTCGACCTCGTCGTGCTGCGGGAGAACACCGAGGATCTCTACGCCGGCATCGAGCACGAGATCCGGGACGGCATGGTCGTCTCCGTCAAGGTCTCCACCCGGGCCGCCGGAGAGCGCATCGCCCGCTGGGCCTTTGAGTACATGCGCTACCGGGGCCGCCGCCGGATCACCTGCTGTCACAAGACCAGCGTGTCCCCCATGGCCGACGGCGCCTTCCTGGACGCCTTCGGCACCGTGGGCGCGGACTACCCCTTCATCAACCAGGACGACATGCCCGTCGACAACCTGGCCATGGCGCTCGCCCAGGATCCCAGCGGCTTCGACGTGCTGCTGCTGCAGAACCTCTACGGCGACATCCTCTCGGACCTCTGCGCCGGCCTCGTCGGCGGCCTCGGGGTCGTCCCCGGCGCCAACGTCGGCGACAAGCTCGCGGTCTTCGAGGCGGTGCACGGCACCGCCCCCGACATCGCCGGACGGGGCGTGGCCAACCCCCTGGCCGTCCTCATGAGCGGCGTGATGATGATGGAGTACATCGGCGAGCACCGCGTCGCCGACAAGATCAACCGCGCCATCTGGGACGTGCTCGGCGAGGGCAAGGCCCTCACCGGCGATCTCGGTGGCACCGCTGACACCGCCACCTTCACCGCCGCCCTCTGCGACAAGCTCTAAGGCGAGGAGTACACCGATGTCTCATGTCGTAACCCTGGTCCCCGGCGACTGGATTGGTCCCGAGATCAGCGAGATCGTGCTCTCCATTCTGGAGGCGAGCGGCGCGCAGATTACCTGGGAGATCTTCCACGACCCCATCGACAGCTCAGGGGTGCTCGACCCCAAGCTGTCCGAGAGCGCCCGCCGCACCGGCGCCGTTCTGTTCAACCGGGTGGACGCCCGGCGTCACCGGGGCCAGCTCCCGCCCATCGTGGAGCTGCGCAAGGAGCTGAACTGCTACGTTCAGACCCGCTACGCCCACAACCTGCCCGGCGTGCCCGCGCGCTTCGACAACGTCGACATCGCCGTGGTCCGTGAGCTGACCGAGGACGTCTACTCGGGCCTGGAGCACGAGTCGAGCCCCGGCGTCTACGAGCTCATCAAGATCACCACCGCCGAGAGCTGCGAGCGAGCTGCCCGCTTCGCCTTCCAGGAGGCGACGAAGTGGGGCCGCAAGCGGGTCACCGTGGTCCACAAGTCCAACATCATGAAGAAGTCCGACGGCCTCTTCCTGCGCAGCGCCCAGAAGGTCGCCGAGGAGTTCCCCGAGATCGCCTGTGACGAGGTGATCGTGGACGCGCTCTGCATGAAGATGGTCAAGTGGCCCGCCCAGTTCGACGTGCTGCTCTGCGGCAACCTCTTCGGCGACATCGCCGCGGACGTGGCCGCTGGGCTCGCCGGCGGCATCACCATGGGCGGCGGCATCACCTACGGCGAGGGGGCGGTCCTCTTCGAGAACCCCCACGGCAAGGCCCCCGCGCTGGTACGTCGCGGTCTCGCGAATCCCCTGCCGATGCTCATCCCCGCCATCAATCTGCTTCACCACCTCGGTGAGCATGACCGGGCCAAGGCGGTCACCGCGGCCATGAAGGGCGCGCTGGCGGATGGGTGTAAGACTCGTGATCTTGGTGGTACTGCGTCGAGTCTTCAGGTGCGCGATGCCATTGTTGAGCGGCTTGGGTAAGGCCGGTTTTTGATTCGATTCGTTGGGTCGGTTCGTCGGGCCGGGTCGGTTCGTCGGGGCGGTTTGTTGGGTCGGTTCGTCGGGGCGGTTCGTCGGGTCGGTTCGTCGGGTCGGTTCGTCGGTTCGTCGGTTCGTCGGGTCGGTTCGGGGGTCGGCTTGGCTTGGCACAGGTCGATGGGGCTGACGCGATCGGTTCTGGCAGTCGCGGGCTCGTTGTTTGAGCGTCACGTCGAGGCGCCGTCGTGCTGCCTGTTGGGTTGTTGGACTTCCCGATCCTTTGTGGTGGCGCGGTGCCCCTTGGGAGATTCGACGTGTGCTCGCTGCGCTAACGAATCCCCGGACGATTCGTCAGAGTCAAGTCGACAAGGTCTGGTGGCCGGTGCCGTGCAGCTTGCGTCACACACGCCCGAATCTCCCTGGTCGGGG
>Ga0316204_10009729_pt1 | contig 12707 bp, 12 predicted proteins | sample 6monrhotite_MG_2_FD_205661 | JGI IMG/M metagenome (GOLD analysis project Ga0316204, IMG submission 205661) | Microbial mat bacterial communities from mineral coupon in-situ incubated in ocean water Damariscotta River, Maine, United States -... | ecosystem: Environmental > Aquatic > Marine >...
TCATGCTGGGCAACCTGGGCGTCCTGCACCAGAATCAGGGCCGGATGGCGCAGGCGCAGGCTCACTACGAGCAAGCCCTGGCCATCTTCCAAGAGATGGGAAAGCGCTCAGGGGAGGGCGCCGCACTGGGTTATCTGGGCGACCTGTCGTATGAGCAGGGACGCTCGGAAGAATCGCGGACGTACTATGAGCAGGCGCTGGCCATCCACCGAGAGCTGTCGTACCTCGCTGACCAGGGCAGCTGGCTCTACGGGCTGGCCCGGCTGGCGTCCGACGCGGGCTCGGACGGCTGGAGCGCCCTTGCGGACGAGGCCGTCGAGGTCTCCGCGGACTACCCCATCGTCCAGGCCGCGGCGCTGTCGGTCCGCGCCGAGCTGCGTCTGAACCACGGCGATACCGAGCAGGCACGGGCGGATGTCGACGCAGCACGCGCCCACCGACAGAAGGGGGACGTCGCGGCCCACGTCGCCCTGGCCGACGCAAGAGTCTGTCACGCCGAGGCACGACACCAACAGGCCCGCTCCGCGCTTCAGGAGGCACAGGCTCTCGCAGAACAGCTCCACGCAGGACCCGCTTCACCGCTCGGCATGGACCTCATACGGGTCCGGGAGCTGCTCAGTGAGCCGCCGCTGGGGTGAGAACACAATGGATGTTGAGGTGGGTTGGCAGGCCGGCTGGGACGGGCCATCACCCTGTTGGGACGGCCTGAGTTGCTTATCCCTTCGCCGCTGCCTCGCTCGCACCGGAGTCGCTCACCGGAAATCCGACCCCGGTCAGCGACACCATCGCGTCCCACGCCGGCTCGAAGCTCTCGGCGTCGAAGAACTGGGGGAACTTCGTCTGGAGTCCGACCGGACCGACGAACTTCTTCGGGTTGGCGGTCGCGTAGGTGTGCCCGGTGTCGTCGTCGGCTCGCTCGGCGGCGTCGAGGTAGCGGCGAGCGCCGTTCTCGACCGGGCCATCCATGCCCAGGATGGGGCCCATCAACTTCATGAACGGCATCATCACCGCGCGCATCATCGCCGGGGCATCCCGAGCGAAGGTGGTTCCCAGGTTGGCGCCCGGCGACACGCAGTTGACCGTCATCCCCTGGGGCAGCTTCTTCGCCAGCTCCGCAGCCCACCAGGCGACGATGAGCTTGGCCGTCACGTACTCACGCATGTTCACGAACGGCTTCTGCTCCGGCAGCTCCAGCTTCACCAGGGACTCGATCGCCTTGCTGCGGTCGCCCTCATGATGGGTGGCGGCCAGCTTGGCGACGTCCTGCAAGCCCATCCCCGGCATGTTCCCGCGGGAACCCTCACTGCCAGCGATGACGATGCGCGCCTTGGGACCCAGCAGGCCCTTCCCGAGCGCGCCCATTGTCAGGACGTGGTGACCCACCAGCGTGCTGGCGTACGTGATCTCGTAGCCCTGCGACGTGAGCGACGGGTCCTTCTTCGACGCCCCGGCGTTCAGCAGGAGGAAGTCGATCACCGCACCGCGCGCCGCAAGCTCGTCGACGGCAGCCTGAGCCGGCGCGACCTCGCTCGTGTCGATCGCCAGCGCGCTGTAGGGGTCCTTGCCCGTACGCTCCACCAGGAGCTTGCGGGCGGCTTCGGCCTTCTCCGCCGTGCGGCAGGCGAGGATCACCTTGCCCCAGCCATCCTCAGCGAGCTGAGCGGCGGCTTCGAAGCCCAGGCCTGCGTTGGCGCCAGTCACCAGGGCGGTCCGGTTGCTGTTGTTGCTCATGGTCTTATCTCCATTATGAAATGATCGTTCAAGAATTGGCGCGCCGCTTGCGATTGGCGCGATCTACGGGCTGAAGTCGAGGGTGCCGAGGAGCTCGGCGACCACGCTGTCGATAGCTGCGTCGCCCGGCTTGCTCTGGGCGAGCACGTTCAGCCCCTGCAGGCTGGACTGGATGAACACACCCACGGCCACCGGGTCTCGATCGGCGCTGAAGCTCCCGCGCTCCTGACCGGCCGCCAGGGCGGCCCCGATGGCTCCCTGCATGTCCGTGAGGAAGGCCTGAACCCGCTGCCGAGCAGCCAGGTCGTCCGCCGCAAGTTCGCTGCACGCCCCCACCACCATGCAGCTCCGCTCGGAGCCGGTGCCGTTCTTGCAGTCCTCGCCAAGCATCCTGATGAACGCGCGGACCCCATCCACCGGGTCGTCGTGAGCGGACCGAAGTCGGGCAAAGGCGGCGAGCGCGTCGGAGGTGTATGCGTCCAGCGCGGTCAGGTACAGCGAGTGCTTGTCACCGAACGCGCCGTACAGGCTCCCGCGCTGCAGGCCGGTCGCTTCGACCAGGTCCGCCACGCTGGTGCCCTGGTAGCCCTTCCGCCAGAACACCTCCATCGCGGACGCGATGACATCGGACTCTTCAAACTCGCGGGGTCTGGCCATGGAGTAGTAGTACCTATTCTGAAACGTTCGGTCAAGAACTTCGTGAATGATTATTCAAGAATGGTCCATGCGGGGGCCCTGGAGATGACGCCCTACTTGCTCGGCTCGGCGGGTCGGCCCGCGTCCGCGGTCCGCAGGCCGGGCAGCTCGATGCTCGGCAGGAAGGGCTTGGGCGGGGCGTCCGGGAGGCAGACCTCAGAGCCCGGATCCTGCCACTCGCGCAGCTCGCTGACCCGGCCCGCGCCGGCGGGGTCCGGCTTGATCCAGGCGAAGCACCGCCGACCGTGAGGCTGGGTGCACTCCACGTCCTTGTAGGCGGAGGACCAGGTGCCCGTATTGATCAGCTCGACCCCCCCGATGCCGATGTGTCGCTCGCGGTGGGTGTGCCCCAGGATGACCCGCTTGACGTCGGCGGCGCGGGCGACGGTGAGCAGGAGCTTGTGCACGACGCGCTCGATGTCGTTGATGTCCGAGTTGACGCCCCGCGTATAGAAGATGAGCGGCGGCAGGAGCACCACAAACGCGAGCGCCCACCACCAGGGCGACAGGTTCACGAACAAGTTCCCGAGCGAGAACACCTGGAAGCTGCCCGCCACCAGCAGGCCCAGCAGCAGCGCCCGGTCGAGCCAGAGCTCCCGGGCGATCTTCCAGGGGCTGTAGATCGCCGAGTGCGCGGAGAGCGCCAGCAGCGCCCGGGCGACGCGCGGCGTCGAGTTGGAGCGCCGGGCGACGTCCTCCATCCGCTCCTCGAGTCGCAGCGCGTCCTTGATCGCCGGCAGGAAGCCCTCGCGCAGGGACATGAAGAGCGTCACGCTCGCCGACCAGAACCAGGTCAGGAGCAGGAGCGGCTGCGTCCTGGCGATGTGCCGGTAGAAGAAGACGATGTACTCCCACCCCGAGCGGATGAACGTGTCCTCGGAGTAGGGGTTGAACATGCCCATGCCGTTGAGCATGTAGCGCTCGGCCAGGTTGCCGAAGGGCTGGCGCACGCGGGGCTCGCCGCGCAGCTGCACGTAGGGGTTGATCGGGTCGGGGCTCAGGCAGTAGCTGTCGAACTGGTTGCCGTGCTGGATCAGCGTGTCCGCGTTGCTGACGTAGAACCACTCGCAGAACCGCACGTGCCCGACCGCGTCAGGCAGGTCCAGAGTCTCCAGGATCGCCGCTTGTACCGACGGCCAGTGGAGCTCCAGGTCGTGGTTGCCGATGACGAAGACGACGCGGTGACCCGCCAGCAGGAAGTCGCGCAGGGCGTCGAACCAGACAGGGTGCTCGGCGAGGATTAGTCGTATCTTCCAGAGCGACTTGCGCTCCTCGGGGTGCAGGCCGCGGCGCCGCTCGAGCCAGCTGACGGGGAACTCGGGCGCCTCGGGGAGCGCGCAGACGCCGTCGAAGTCGAACAGGTCTCCGTTGAAGACCAGCTCCACCGGGCCCTCGGTGACCTTGAGTATGTAGTCCAGGAACCGGGCGAAGCAGTCGTCGAAGAACAGCTCCCGCTGCTTGAACTTCTTCCAGAGCGGCCGCTTCGGGTCCGGGATCTCGGCCTCGCAGAGGTGCACATCGCTGAGCACGATCGTGTGCTCAGCGCTGTGGAAGCCCGCGTCGGCGGGGGCGCTCGGGGTGGTGTCTGGGGGCATGGGCGAGAGGATAGACGATCGCGCTATCGGGAATTCACCGCACTGCGGCTGGCGTCCACCCGTGAAACGATGAAGTCCACAAAGGCCCGTACCTTCGGGTCGAGAAACTCCCGGTCAGGGTAGACGAGCCTTGCGTCGTTACGACGGCCGACGACATCGGGTAGGACCCACACGATCTCGCCACTTGCCAACAGGTCCGCCGCAGTGCGATCGATGACGATCGCTATCCCAAGGCCCTGTTTCGCCGCCTCCAGACGCAGCCCGCTGTGGTTGGTCATGAGGTCGCCGCCGATGTGAGTCCAGCCACCATCCAGAAGGGGCCAGCGAGGGTTCGGCACGTTGTTGCCGTCGTAGCCGACGATGCAGCTGTGGTTCGCCAGATCATCGGGCGTTGTCGGTGTGCCTCGCTCCTCGAGGTAGCGCGGCGATGCCACCGCGATCTCGGAGTTCGTCACCAGGATCCGCGACACCAGGGAGGTGTCTTCGATGACGCCATACCGCAACGCGACGTCAAAACCCTCGGCGACGAGGTCAACATGCACATCCGTCGCCACGACGTCCAGGCTCACCTCGGGACAGGCATGGAGAAACTCGGCGAGCCATCGGGTGAAGACGGCCTCCGGAACACGGGGCGGAATCAGAACCCGCAAGAGGCCACGGGGGACATCGTCATGGCGCTGAACTATCGCCTCGGCCTCGTGCGCCGCCTGGACGATACGGCGCGCTCTGTCGTAGAGGAGCACTCCCTGCTCGGTAAGCTTCATCCGCCGGGTGGTGCGATGGAGGAGGCGAACGCCAAGTCGTTTCTCGAGCCGAGCGAGGCGCTTGCTCACCGTGGGGCGAGGCAAGCCCAGCGCCTTGGCCGCTCGAGTGACACTGGCGTGGTCGACGATGGACACGAACTCTTCGAAACCGGCAGCAAGCATTTGTAATGATTATGACCTTCTATAGGTAAATACAAGTCATTGTCTTCCTTACATATCGAATCTACATTGGGCTCGCAGATGGAGACATTATGAACAAAATGCTGTGGTTCTTTCACGTCGTGCTGACCCTGGTCATGGCTCTCTTCGGCCTTCAGAAGGTCTTTATGGCGATCCCCGACCTGATCGCTTTTGGGATGTTGTGGATCGAGGACTTTCCTGCTTGGCAGGTGCGCACGATCGGTGCTCTGGAGTTCCTGGGCGTGTTGGGTCTCAACCTGCCCTATTTTCTGAAGGCAATTCCCAAGCTCGTCGTTCCCCTCGCTTCCAGCGGCCTGGCCCTCACGATGATCGGGGCTATCGCTACCCACATCAGGCGCGGGGATCCGGCCCCGAGCATTGTCATCACCACGGTGTTGTTCTTGATGGCCGCCACGCTCGCGGTGAAGCGGTACGGAGAATTCAAGAAGAGCTGAATGGAGACGCGTCTTCATCAAGGCCCGAACACCTCGATGATCTTCCCCAGGCCCGCGTGGAGGGCGAGCGCCTCCGACTCGGACAGCTCCGAGAGCTCGTCGAACGCGACCCGGGCGAGCCGATCGCCCTGGACCCCGGCCAGCTCACGCCCCTCGCGTGTCAGGGTGATCGTCGAGGAACGCCCCTGAATCTCACGGTGAACGAGACCGCGAGCGAGGAGCTGCTTGGTGACCGTGTGTGCTCGCTGGCGGCTGACCCCCTGCAGGCGCCCCCAGTCAGTCTGGCTGAGGCCCTCCGGGGTCGCCAGCAGCACGAACAGCGCCACGAGCTCGCTCACTGAGACGTCGAGGTCGGCGATCAACGTCCGGGTCCGGGCATGGAGCAGCGCGTAGGCGTGGCCGACGCGGTCCACGAGCTCGAAGGCCAGCTCCGGGGTCCAGCGCTCGCTCATGACCCCTCCGCCACCAGGGACCGGTAGTGGTCGGCCAGGTGATGGCTCCCGTGGGGGGCTCCGATCATGTCTTCGAGGGCTCCGGCGCGCATGAACGTGGCGATGGTGTGCAGCCGCGAGCTGAAGACGCCCAGGACACCGATGGCCAGCGTGGCCAGCCACCCTGGCACCACCCGAACCCGCGTCGGCTCGTCCAGCGCCGCGAACGCCAGCTCGGCGATCTGCCGCTGAGTGAGAACGTCCGGCCCGCCCGCGATGGTCTCTGACTCGCCCTGCTCCAGCGCGTCGAGCACCACCTCCGCGAGATCGGCCCCGTGGATGGGGTTCATCCGCGTCCGATCATCGAAGATGTACACGGAGCCCCGACGGGCCATGTCGAGGAACTCCTCCATGTCGCTGAAGAAGCCCGTGGCCCGCACGACGGTGGACGGCACCGGCGACGCCTTCAGCTCGGCGACGAAGCGCTCTCGGGCATCCATGAGGGGGTTGCCCGCGAATCGCTCGGGATGGGGCACGCTCACGAAGCCGAAGCGCTGTACGCCGCAGGCCTCGGCCTGCCTCAACACGTTGAGGTTGGCGCCATAGTCCACGTCCATGTAGCTGACCCTGTCGGTCTGCCGGGTGATGCCGAGCGAGGAGAACACGAAGTCCACGCCGTCACAGAGACCGTCGAGGCTCTCGGCGCGGGTGGCCTCCCCCTCGAAGACCTCGTCGGCCTCCTCCACGACCTTGCCCGGACGCACCAGGGCACGGACCCGAAGGCCCCGTCGACGCGCCTCCCGAATCACGAATCCACCCAGGTATCCGGTCGCGCCAGCGACGAGCAGCGTGCGCATGTCGGCACCTCCTGTCATCACATGACTCGATGAGTTTTTATTGTCAATCTGATTGACAATAGAGGCCTCCGGAGCGGCTCCTAGCGGAACATGAAGGGGATTCGTGGTCGCGCTTCTTCTGCTCGGAAGCGCGCGGTGAGACAATGGCTGACTACCTCCCTGCAGCGAGCTGCGAGCGCGCCTGGCGCTGAGAGAGGGGAGGGACGACGACGCGACGTCGCACCTGGATGCTGCCGAGGCCTTGCTGGAGCAGGGGCCGTGGCGCCTACCACCACCAGATGACGATCGCGGCGGTGACCATGAGCAGCCCGACCGACAGGTAGCGGTAGTTCTGCCACACTGGCGTACCCGCCAGCTCCAGGGTCTCGTCGCGCCACAGCTGCGTGCGCCAGATCAGCTGGTCGGTCTCCTCGCCCTCCTTGGAGGTGGTCATCAGGCTGATCCCGACCATCAGCACGAGCCCCAGGCCGAACAGCGCGCAGGCCGCGTAGAGGAAGTGGAGCTCGAACGCGCCCTGGATCTCGTTGAGGACGAAGCCGGTGACGCCGACGCCCAGCCCGATGATGAAGGTCCAGAAGGCCGCGGCGGGGGTGGCGCGGCGCCAGAGGATGCCCATGAAGAAGATGGCGACGACCGGGGGCGTGGCGTAGGCCAGGATCGACTGGAAGTAGGTCCAGAGCGAGGGGAAGCGCACGATCTGGGGGGCCCAGACGATACCGACGAGCATCACCACCGCGGTGACGACGCGCCCGATCCGCACGAGCTGCATGTCTGTGGTCTGCGGTCGCAGCGGGCGCACCAGGTCCATGGTCACGAGCGTTGACGCCGAGTTCAGGATGGAGTCGACGGTAGAGGTGATCGCGGCGACGAGGGCCGCCAGGATGATGCCGCGCAGCCCGGTCGGCAGCAGATCAAAGACCAGCGTCGGGAAGGCCAGATCCGGCGTCGGCAGGTCGGGGTAGAGGTAGATGGCGATCACGCCCGGCAGCACCATGATGAACAGCGGCGGCAGCTTGAGCAGGCCCGCGAAGAGCGCGCCCCAGCGGCCGTGGTCGAGGCTCTTCGCGCCGAGCGCCCGCTGCACGATGAGCTGGTTGGTCGCCCAGAAGTACATGCCGATGATCAGCACCCCGAAGAGGCCGGGCCAGGGGAGGAAGGGGTCGTCGAGGGGCTGGATGATGCTCAGCGAGCCGGCGGGAGCGGCCGCCTCGACGGCCTCCCACGAGGGGATGGCCATGAGCGCGGCGGCGAACACGATGACGCCGCCGATGATCAGGACGGTGCCCTGGATGGTGTCGCTGATCACCACCGCGCCGAGGCCGCCGGTGATCGAGAGCACGCCTGACAGCAGCGCCAGGATGAGCACACCCACCCACAGCGGGACAGCGGGCCAGAGCGTCTGCAGGACCAGCCCGCCCGCGTACAGCGCCCCCGCGCAGTCCAGGAACACGCTGAGGAACACGAGCAGGATCGCGAACGCGTAGCGCGACCGGCGATCGTAGCGCCGCTCGAGGAACTCGGGCATGGTGAACACACCCGAGCGCAGGTAGAACGGCAGCAGGAAGATCACGAAGACCACAAGGATGATCGCCGCCATCCACTCGTAGCTGTACACGGAGATGCCGGAGCTGTAGCCGGCGCCCGCCATGCCGACGAAGGACGCCCCCGACATGTTGGTGGCGAAGAGCGAGAAGCCGATCAGCGGCCAGGTGAAGTTGCGTCCGCCGAGGAAGAACCCGCTGGCGTCCTCGCTCTTACCCCGCACCATCCAGAGCGCGGCCACCCGCGTCAGGATGACCCACGCGATCAGTATGACCAGGTCAATCGTCGATACTTCAAAGGAATCAGGCACGTCTACCTCTGCGCAGGTGTCCATATTCACGCTTGGCGCTACACTACCGCGACTGCGATGGCACGGGCCATGGAGCGGATGACAGAGGGTGCTGTATGGCGGAAGAAGCAGACTGGTGGCGGCGCGCGGTGATCTACCAGATCTATCCGCGCTCCTACCGCGACGCCGACGGCGACGGGGTGGGGGATCTCGTGGGGATCACCGAGCGGCTGGAGCACGTGGCCTGGCTGGGGGCCGACGCGGTCTGGCTCTCGCCCTTCTTCAAGTCGCCGATGAAGGACTTCGGCTACGACGTGGAGGACCACCGGGCGGTGGATCCGCGCTTCGGGAGCCTGGAGGGCTTCGACGCGGTGGTGGCCGAGGCCGGGCGGCTGGGGCTCAGGGTGCTGATCGACCTGGTCCTCAGCCACTGCGCGGAGACCCACCCCTGGTTTGTGGCGGCCTCGGCTGGGCGGGGCAGCGAGTACGACGACTGCTTTGTCTGGGCAGAGCCCGCTGCGGGGGGAGGGCCGCCCAACAACTGGCTGTCGGTATTCGGCGGGTCGTCCTGGAGCTGGTGCGAGGCGAGGGGGCAGTACTACCTGCACAACTTCCTGACCTCCCAGCCCGACTGGAACTACCACAGCCCCAGGGTGCGGCGGGAGCTCCTGGACGTCGCGCGCTTCTGGCTGGAGCGGGGAGTCAGCGGCTTCCGGCTGGACGCGGTCAACTTCTGTGTGCACGACCTCCAGCTGCGGGACAACCCCCCCGCCAGCCCCGCGGGCGCGCTGGCGAACCCAGCGGTGAACCCCTACTCAGGCCAGGACCACCTCTACGACAAGAACCGCCCGGAGCTGCTGGGCTTCCTGGAGGAGTTCGGGGGGCTGCTGGCCCGGTACCCCGGCGCCATCGGCCTGGCCGAGCTGGGTGAGGAGCCCGAGCGCGCGGCGGTGCTGGCCACGGAGTATACGGCTCCCGGCCGGCTGCAGCTCTGCTACAGCTTCGACCTGATGGGCGATCGCCTTGACGCCGACTACCTGCGGGCGGTGATCGCCCGCGCGGAGGCCCACGAGGGGGCGGGCCGCTGCTGGGCCCTGTCCAACCACGACGTGGTGCGCCCGGCCACCCGGCTCCGCGCGCCTGGGGCCGAGCCACGCCAGGTCGCGCGGCTGGCGCTGGCGGTGATGCTCTCGCTGCGGGGCACGCCGTGCCTCTACCAGGGTGAGGCCCTGGGCTTGACCGAGGCGGAGATCCCCCACCATCGGCTGATGGATCCCTACGGGCTGGCGTTCTGGCCGGAGTACAAGGGCCGGGACGGCTGCCGGACTCCCATGCCCTGGCGGCCCGACGGCGCGGCCGCGGGCTTCAGCGAGGCCGAGCCATGGCTGCCCGTACCCGACGAGCACCGCCCGCTGGCCGTGGCGCTCCAGCGGGCGGATCCCGACAGCACCCTGAACCTGGCCCGGGCGCTGCTGGCGCTGCGACGGCGCCACCCGGCGCTGCAGGTCGGTGCGCTGGAGCTGCTGGGCGAGGACCGCCAGGTGCTGGCGCTGCTGCGCAGCCAGGGGGAGGACCGGGTGATCTGCGCCTTCAACCTCTCGGACGAGCCTGCGCGGTGGGGCGCGGGGCTCCGGCCGCTGGAGGGCTGCGTGGGGGCGGGCCGGATCGATGGGGGCGAGGTGGTGCTTCCTCCCTGGTCCTGGTGCTTCGCGCGGACGTGAGGCCGCTGACCTGGGGAGACCACTCTGACGACGCCCGCCGCGCCAAAACAGAGCGGGCCGACCCACCCCCAACGAGTCGATGGCAGAGCCCGATGCAGGCCTGCGGCGAAGGGCAGGAGAAGCAGGTGATATACGAGGAACATCAGGTCCAGCAGGGACTTGTTCGGAGCGCCTGCTTCGATCAGCTCGCTGACCGAGTCCCGGACGTGGCGGTGCTCTGGTCGAAGCGCCGCTCCAGTCAACGTCGTGACGATGTACAGGACGACGAGGACGATGGCACTTGCGCCTCCGACACGGGGCCACAGCTGTCGCCCCATCATGGTCCTCACGGTTGGGTAAAAACTATAGTGGCGCCCGCCGCCAGCTCCCAAGAGCACGCACACAATCAGGGCTGGCGTTCCGCTTGCGTTGAGCGATGAACATGCGTTCGGAGCCATGACGATGGAGCGCCCGGCGATTCGTGACCGCGTAAATGAGGTTGAGGGGCAGATGGGGGGCAGGACCAACCCACTGTGTACTCAGATCTGCACGGCATGTTGGGTGATCCGGCCACGCCAGTAGGTGAACGTCACTTCTGGCAGCTCCCACGCGACCTCGCCACGCATCGGCACCATGAGCCCGCCGACTTCCTGCCAGTCGTCGAATCGCCCGATCCAGGGCGTCTCGATGAACGCACCGTCGACCTCGCGGGGACGGTCCGCAGCCCGAGCGCTCACGATCCGACCTTCAGAGTCGACCTCGAAGTCGACATGCACCCGTGCTCCCGCAACCTCGCAGGAGACCCGCAGCAAGCCCTCGGCCGTCTCTTCCCAGTGCAGCTTCTCATTGCCGAGGTAGGCCGCCGGGGCCCAGACCAGCTCGGCGAGATAGCGAATGGCTTGACCGCGGTTGACCTCGGGTCCCTTCTGCTGGAACAGCCTCACCCACCCCCACAGTCGACCGGTGAGGCGCCCCTCATCGTGCTCGAAGGCGTCTTCAACGTAGAGGGCGACAAAGGGCATCATCGGGAACCGGGCCCGCCAGGAGAACCCCACCGTGCGCGCGTCGATCCACTGCCGAGCGGTGAAGGCCATCGCAGAGGTGTCCGGAGACCTCCACATCTCTCCCGTCTGTTCGAGCTCGGCCCGCGTCCATCCTGCGGCGCGCCCCACGCGGGAGAAGGCAATCACCCTGTCGAGGGCGGGGGGGATCTGGTCAGACCACGGCATGACATCTCCTGGCTTCCACGGGCGGCTTCGCTCGACTGTCAGCCCGGGGGCCCGAGCACAACAGCTAACTTCTCAGCAATGGCATCGGCGCACACCCGACTCACCTGGTCGGCACGGCTGGGATCAGCCACAGCCGCGCTGATCAGCCCCGCGCCGACCGTGAGCACGGCGACCTCGATGGCGGCGTCCCGGCCCAGGCCTGCCTCAGACAAGGCGTCAACCAGGTGGAAGAAGCGAGCCTCGTAGCGCTCTCGACGACCGGGACCGCCGCGAATGGCGTCGACCGGGTGGGCGACCAGCGGGCAGCCTTGCGCCACGTCCTGCCGCTGCTGCGGGCTCAGGTGATGGCGAAGCGCCGCCAGCACACCCTCCATGCCCGGCTCTGAGCCGACGGCTTCGCGCAGGACACGTACCAGCCCGGCTTCGATCTCCAGCACCGCCTCCACCAGCGCCTCTTTCGAGGGGAAGTGGGCGTAGAACGCTCCCCGGGTGAGCCCCGCCGCCCCCATGACCTGGTCGATGGAGGGGGCGTCGAAGCCTTCACGGCGGAAGAGCGTGCGCGCGGCTTCGATGATTTGAGCCCGACTCTGGGCCTTGTGAGCAGCGGAGTATCGCATGCGATCTCCCTATTGCATGACGGTCGACATGCCACATAGTATGATGGTCAACATACAATGAGGTACCGCATGTACAACCGAGACACACCCGCAGGCCGACTCCAGCTGGGGCTGGCGCTCACGCTTACCTTGATGCTCTCGGGGCGCGCGATGACGCTCGCCTTCCTGGGGGAGGTCGGCGCCGCGACTCCGGGAGCACCCCCTCTGGCCTGGCTCATGCCCCTTGTGGGGGACGCCTTCATCGGCGTCGCGGCCCTGCCCGTCGCGTTCTTGTTGTGGAGGGGGCGCGGGCTCGCTGCGTGGACAGCGATCGTTGTGTGGAACGTGCTCGGGATCTGGGACGCGCTGTCAGCATTCCTGGTCCACCTCACCACCCCGTGGCCAGAGTTCTTCATGGTTCAGATCTTCGGGGCCAGCATGTTCTTTGCGGCCAGCGCGATGCACGCCGTGTTGGTGTTCCTCGTCGCCGGACCGCTTCGGATGCGGTTTCGTGACGGTGGCTCGATCCTGGCGGGGTGAGCGCCGCGTCGCGCTCTCTCCAGGTTCTGTCAATTTCAGGACCTGTGGGGTAGCTTGAGCGGCATGGGCATCTTGAAGAACACGTCGAGTGAAGTGCTGTTC
>Ga0316204_10009731_pt1 | contig 12704 bp, 9 predicted proteins | sample 6monrhotite_MG_2_FD_205661 | JGI IMG/M metagenome (GOLD analysis project Ga0316204, IMG submission 205661) | Microbial mat bacterial communities from mineral coupon in-situ incubated in ocean water Damariscotta River, Maine, United States -... | ecosystem: Environmental > Aquatic > Marine >...
GAGGTGATATCTGTTGCTCCCTGTTGGGTAAATTCAGCTACACCTATTATGTCTAGGGGTACAGGTGAGTCAATTACCGATCGGGGCGCAGACCTTGTGCCTACCACCGCAATTTTTTCCAAGCCACTGGAGAGAAATATGTTATCAGTAATATCCGTGCCTGCTAAATTCTGCCATTCAGTTGCATCAACTTGGATAATCGCTTTTACACTCAACCCTTTTTTATCTTTAACAGGATATAGACCTGTGCCTTCCAGCAGTTTGACTAAGGCTAATTCAATAGTGTAATAACCACTTAAGCTGTTAGTGACTTCTTGTTCTGCAAGTTCAATAGGAAATAAAAGCGTGGTATTGGCTTGTTGGGCAAACAAAATAAGCGCTTTATCTGCCCCTTGAGACGGGATGTCGAATTGATATCGATTCTTGGCAGCGGCCTGGAATGAAAAAATTATTGTGAGTACAACGAATAAACGCATATAACAGAGAATAAACTAATAACAATTTGGGGAATTAGTCTAGCACGTGAATTTCTTTTCGAATACGCCCAAGTTGTGGCGCCTAGCGCACATCAATATTCCACTGGGTTATAGCTATACCCAAAGCCATTGGAGTTGCAGCTAGGCGGCAAAGGAGCTCAGCCCCATGAGCTTAGACTTACTAAGTGATTGGGGTGAGTGAGGGCAGCCAACAACGCTGCAGCTTCAAGGGAGACGGGTATATATACCCGACGACAATACTATGGTTTGTTCATCGTGTTTTGTATAAACAATATTAAAGTTATTTTCAAGAGCAAACAATAAACCTTGAATATCGCCGGCTTTAAAATACCCCGCAACCCGTCTCTGTTTCACTTGATCATCTGCTAAAGTAAATTTGATTGAGGTGTAACGGCTAATTTCCTGTAACGCTTCAGCCAAAGGTTCACCATGAAATACCAACATACCTTGTTGCCAGGCTAAGTCATTCTGAACTTGTTCATTAGACAACCTAAGTTGTTGAATTGATCGAAGACTAACAACCGCCTTTTGCCCTGCAATCATTAACTCTCCTAAACCATCGAGTGGATGTGATGATTCTGCAATGGCGGTAATGGGAAGTTTATCCGTTATATTTTTGACCAAGACTTTGCCATCGGTCACCAACAATTCAAATTGCTGTGCGCTGTTTAATTGCACGTTAAAAGCGGTGCCTACTGCGGTCACAGTATTATCAGCGGCCCTAACAATAAATGGCCGCGTTTCGTCATGAGCAACCTCGAAGTGCGCTTCGCCACGAAGCAGGTTTACATTTCTGTGAGTGTTAGAAAAATCAACCGAAACCAGAGTATCAGTATTTAAATGGATGACTGAGCCGTCTGCTAACGAAAGCACTCGTTGTTCACCTACAGACGTTTCAGCATCAAGTACTAACAATGATGGATCCGCCATAGAGGACATAAGTTGACTATTCACTAACCAAGCAAAACAACTGATAACTACAAAAGCAAGGCTTGCCGCAATGCTCATTGTTTTTCTATTCGACAATATATTAGTTTTACCTAAGTGATTATCTCGTAATGGAAATAAAGTACTTAATTCGTTCAATACACTTAATTCATCCCACGTCTGGGCGACTTCAAATAGACATTGTCTATGAGAATGGCTGATGTTTACCCAATCAGAAAACGCCTTATCTTCAACCTCGCTCAAGCCACGATCAAAACGACTGATCCATTCACAGGCTTGCTGATGAATATCTTGCTTACTACTAAATGTTTGAACGTTATTCATTTGTTGACTGTTTCACTGTGTTTCCCTACCGAGGCAGTATTCTTTGAATTTGAATGGACTAATTGCTGCAAATACACAGAACATTGAAATAATCCTTTAGCCACATGTTTTTCTACGGTGCTTTCACTTAATCCAATATATGCAGCGATATCCTTTTGACTCATGCCGTAGACTTTTTTTAATAAAAACACCCGTTTGACCTCAATTGACAAGGTATCTGTGGCCCGGCAAAAATGTAAAAATCGCTGCTTACTTTCAACCTGACTTTCCAAGCTTTTACTGGTTAAATCACTAGGTAAATTCTGCATATCATCCAGCGACTGGTTTTTCCGTTCGCTAGCTTTGGAAACATGATTAAGTGCCAAGTTTCTGGCTGTTTTTAACATGTAAGTACGTTCGTAGGTTATTTTTTGCTTTAGTTCAGCCTCATAACTTTTAACGAAAGTTTCTTGCACGATATCTTCAATATCATCGCTGTGTACAATGCCACTTATCACTTTAATAAGTTGAGAGCGACATTTTACGTATGTCTGTTCTAGTGTCGAATTTTTGATCATCTTAACTATATGTACTCTGTAAGGAGTTAACTACAGTCATAGTTAAACTGTAACTCATTTTAGGATATGCCATAACACCCAGCAAGATAATTGACCGACATTAATCGGGTTTTGGAATACATCAGTCAACTTGTTCACTTTGCTTAAAAAGGCTTAAATGTTCAGCGTAATTATGCCAGTGTTGAATGGGTTTTGTAATCATTGGACGGCGAACTTGCACATTACTTAGCGTCTTAATCACTTTTTTGACCTCAGGAACATGTGATCCATGTATTATTGACTGTAAACCACAAAAATCTAAAATAGTCTTAATGGTATTGTTTTTGTCTACCACTAGCTGCTCGTAGCTGACTTCATGTATAAACTCAGGTAATTGACTGTGCCAATATTCCATCAAATCCATATACAAAGTGTGATATTGCTTAAATTCGTTTAGCGAACAAAAATAAGGTTCGTTCTCGGCAAAATAATTACGATAAATAGATAAAGCCACATCAGGTAAATTACGCTGAATGTGAATCACTTTGGCATTAGGAAATAATTTGTAAATCAAACCTATTGATTGAAAATTAGCCGGTAACTTATCAATCACATATCCTTTACCCTTTGCATGAACTGCCATTTTTTCAAGATATATTTGTGCTGCGGTATCTAATTGTTCATCTGTGATGTTAGCCATCGAATATGGGTAATAGGAATTAGTTTTGCTAAATAAAAATTTAGCCACTTCACGGCTTAAATATGGTACCTCTCCAGCTGAAGAGATGTCCTGATGATCAGTTAACAAATATTCAAGTAAAGTCGACCCTGTTCTTGGTAAACCTAGAATAAAAATAGGTACAATTTCTGGATGATAATTGTCTTTAGGTAGCATTCTTTGGCTTGATAAAACTCGTAAGGAAGCTGTTGCTTTGATTTCAATGAAAAAGTTTTTAAGTTCAGACGTTTTAAATTCGCATCGCTTTGCTTGTAGTAAATTGGCACTTTCAAAATGTCGCCATGCTTGTTGGTATTCTTGCATACCTTCGAAAACATTACCTAGAGCATAATGAAGCACTGTTTTTTCCCGTGCAGTAATTTTTGTTTTTCCTATGCGTTCCTCAAGTATAGATAAATATTGTTCGGTAGGATTTTCAAGCCGAGTTAACTCTAGTAGTGCAAATGATGAAATGGGATCCTTTGAGAGGAGGATAACTTTCCTAAGAGACTGTTCTGCCTTTTTTAAATCTCCGCAAATAGTGTATTGCAAACCCAAGTAATAATGCACTGCCGCATTATTTGGCAAATGCTTCGTGGCATATTCTAATACTGTTAATGCATCTACTTCGGAATGAACCCCGTTAAAGGCTTCGGATAAGTGTATTAAAGGTAATGCTTTATCAGGAAGTAGCTCGCAGCTCTTAGTCAAAAATGATACCGCGTTATCAAATTGTTGCACTTTTAAGGCAATTAAGCCCAAACCTAAATAAGCCTGCCCACATTCTGGTTGACTCATTATAGTTTCTTTATATAAACGTTCAGCTTGCACTAAATCATCCATTTCAAAAAACTCGGCGGCTTGTTGTAGTTTTGACAAATTCATCAACTTAATAATATTAATAAAGAATTAAAAAAGCCCCACCTATTTGGTAAGGCTTTTATATTTTAAGGTTAATATCTAAAAGTTATAAGTTGCACTTACGTAGTACAGGCCACCATTAAAGCCCATTGGTGATGTCTCGTAATAAACACCGCCCCAATTATTATTAGGGATACCTTGCTCATCAGGAATGTTAATTCTTTCAGCTTCCTGATCAAACAAATTTTGAGCACCAACACTCACAGTAAATGCATCATTGATCATGTAACTTACTTCAACATCGATTGTTACGGCTGCATCAGCGGTAATTGCAGTCGCATCATAATCAACATGCACGCCTTGATATTCACCGTAGTAATTTGCTCGAGTAAACATTGAGATATCTTCCCAAGACTGAGCCCAAGTAAAAGTAGCACGATGTTTAGGTAAATCTTCCTCCAAACGCTTAACTTTAAAGTCGCCCGTTATATCAGAAAATTGAGTGACTTCGGTATCATTCCAGTTATACGCCAAGCTAAAGGTAGTGTTTCCATCGAGTAAGTCAGTTGTATAATTTGCTACTACATCAATACCTTGAGTAGTAGTGTCAAAATCATTAGTGAAAAAACTTACTTGCTGGATACTATCTACATTAGGTACACCTGCGTCTGCAAGTGTTATTTTATCAGCATCAGATAAGGTAATTCTGTCTGATTGGCTTATTCTGTCATTTACCTGAATATTATAGTAATCAATAGTTAAGAAAAGGTCTTCATAGCTATACACCATACCAAATGTATAACTAGTCGATTCTTCCGGCTGCAATTCTGTACCACCCAATTGAACTGAAATGGGATTGGTTGGCGGTAATAAAGCTGAATCAACTAATACACCTTCAGACAAACTGGTTTGCACGTTGCTGACATTGGCTTGGCCTACTGTAGGTGCTCTAAAGCCTGTGCTGAATGAGCTACGTAACGAGAGATCATCAGTCACATTTAGCAACGCAGATAACTTAAAGTTAGTTGTGCTACCAAAGGTATCATAATCTTCAAAACGAAGCGCTCCACCTAACAACAACCCTTCAGTAACCGGTGCTTCTATATCAACATAACCAGCGTAGTTTCGACGAGAAAATACACCTTGAGCAGAGGGCTGAAAGCCCGGAAACCCATTAGAGCCGATACCAAACCCTTGTGAGGTTAATGGTCCAACTTCAAATGATTCTTCATTACCAGCAATAACTTCAAATGTCTCCTCGTGCCATTCAAGTCCACCGGCTACATTCATTAAATCATATAGACCTGCATCAACTTGTTTAACCAAGTCGAAATTGAAATTCTTCTCTAATTGGATGTATTTACCAGGTTCAAAATCAAATGGAGTATTTGGACCAAGAGAAGAATTGATCGTATCGTAAATAATATAAGAGGATTCATTACGTCCCACAGAACCAGTTAAATCGTACAGCACACCATCAGCGAAACCGCCTTTAAACTCACCTTTAGTACCTATGGTTAATGATGTATCAGTGATATTTCCACCAAAGTTTGGCGTAAAGCCATTTGGCAATATTTCATTAAAAGCGAAACAGTTATCATCATTTGCAACACCATTTATATAATCAGTTTGAGTTGTCACATTGGCTGATGTAATTGGGATAACTGGACAATCAACACCATCACCTAAACCTAGCCCATCATTTACCTGCCCTACTGGACCTGGAGTTAAATCACCAACTAATAATGTATCACCACCATCGTTTGAATATACCTGAGAGCGAGTGTGGGGGTTTCTGTAATAAAAACCGCCTCTAACGTCACGTTCAGAATAGTTACCAAACATATAAAACTCTTTATTATTACCTAAATCTAAGCCGACGTTACCAAAAATAGTAATATCGTCGTTAACTTCTGGAGAACCCCATATTTGCGCTGGGTTTGCAACATCAAGTCCAGCATCAGCAAATGCTGCTGCATCAGGTCGCTGTACACTTCGGCTTGTGGCATCAGAATTTTTGTATTGAAAACTTAAGTTAGCAAAACCATCGTCAGTAAATGGCAAGCCAATATTACCGGATATTTCAGTTGAACGTCCATCACCTTCATAATATTCACCGGCACGGGTTGTTAGTGAACCACCCTCAGAATCATCTTTAAGCACAAAGTTTATTACACCAGCAATAGCATCCGAACCATACTGCGCAGCGGCACCGTCTCGCAATACTTCCACTTGTTTAAGCGCAATACTTGGAATAACCGAAATATCGGGGCCTTGTGCGCCGTCGTTAATGCCGCCACCCAAAAAGGCAATTACTGACGCTCTATGGCGACGCTTACCATTTAGCAAGATCAAAGTACTATCAGATGACAAACCACGGAGGTTAGCTGGGCGTACCAAGGACGCAGCATCACTGATAGGGTTTGAATGAACGTTTAACGAGGGCACAGTTCCTTTCAAAATTTCAAGCATATCAGTATTTCCCGACTTGCTTAACTCATAGGATCCAATGATATCTATAGCTACAGGGGAATCAGCTATAGAACGGGGCGCTGCGCGCGACCCTACTACCGCAATTTTTTCGAAACTATCATCTGGGTCCGCTTCTTGAGCAAACACAGGTGATACAGATACAACGCTAGCTGCGGCAGAGGCAGCTATCACATAACGAATGTTTTTCGCTAGTTTAGTTATTGAAGTTTTCATAGTTGTTTTCCAGCTTAATATTTTTATAATGCTCAATGGATAATGTGCAAAGTGCAAACTTTGAAAAGCCCATTGAGTGCTTTGTGTGTCCTGTTCACGCCTGCAAAAATAATGGCGCTGTCAACTTATATACCTGCCACAGTATAAAAACAAACGAATTAGAGAAAATAAAAAATATATTTTTTTTGATAGAGGATTTTAGTTTTTGCTTTGTCTATAGAGAGTTGCAGGATTATTTTAGGAGGGTTTTGGTGCTTCAAACAGGCCAATTGTGAAGAAAACGCACAGAATTTTTAAAAGCCAGGGAAAGTAACATTACCTTCCCTGGTAAGGGCCATTATTTAGCGAAAGTTAGTTTCACTTTTACTCCAAAGCTTCATCAGTAATGACTCAACTGAGATACTTGCTGCTAAACCTAACCTTTCAGGTAAACTTTTCTTCATACTATATTTAACCGTGAAAATTTTCTTATTTTCATTCGCGGCCAATATATAATCGTCTGACGTTTGAATATCATCAACTAAGCCCAGCTCTTTAGCCTTGATACCGTACCAATATTCACCCGTGGCCACTTGAGCAATATCCAAATCGGGTCTTTGTGATTGTACAAAATCCTTGAACATATGATGCACATCTTCAAGCTCCGCTTTGAACTTTTCCCGACCTTGATCATTGTTTTCACCAAACATGGTCAAGGTGCGTTTAAATTCACCAGCAGTATGTTGTTCAAACTCTATATTACTTTTCTTCAACAATTTGTTGAAGTTTGGTAACTGGGCGATAACACCAATAGAGCCAATAATGGCAAACTTTGCTGCCAGTACGTGGTCGGCAACACAGGCCATCATATAACCGCCACTCGCCGCAACTTTATCCACAGAAATCGTTAGCTTAATATTTTTATCTTTAATCCTTTGTAACTGAGAAGCGGCTAAACCGTAGCCATGCACTACTCCACCGCCACTTTCTAGTCGGATTAACACTTCATCTTCTGGTTTTGCGACACATAAAATAGCGGTGACTTCTTCGCGCAGATAATCCACTTCATGGGCGTCCATTGAACCCGAAAAATCAATTACAAAAAGCTGACCTTTTTTGGGCCCATCTGACTCTTTATTTTTTTGTTCTTTCTTTTTAGCTTTTAAAGTCTTCTTCTGTTCTTTGTGAAATTGTTTAAGTTCGTCTTTGCTTAATAACTCACTTCTTGCAAAATCAGTGATCGACTCTAACTTGTCTGACAAGGAACTGATTTCAAGATGCCCTTTGCCTTGTTTTTGTTTACTGACTAAACCTAGGATACCGCCAAGCGCCAGAAGAATAGCCACTACAATCGTTATTGCCTTAGCGATAAATAATCCGTATTCGTATAAAAATTCCAATCGGGTTTACTCCAAAAATATATTTTCGAATATATGGGGATTAAAAAGCAAAAAAAAAGCCAAGCTGTAACACTTGGCTTTGTATTTATCTTTGTTCGTTTAGTTTTCGACCACAGTCGTATCAGAAACAACGATGTTTGCGCCGCCAGTGGCAATGAATAATGCCGCTTGATTTTGCATTTCCGTGGTTGTCGCAGCACTAATTGCAGGATTTAACAATGATGAGTGACCTCCTGAGATAAATCTAACAACGCCGCTACCTTGGGCTGATGTCGAAACTTTAGGTAAACCCATGATATCTGCTAATGGCTGCCCACCCACTAAAGGTAAGGATGTAGTAACTGGATTAACTTGATCAGTTAAGGCTGTACTCCCGTCATCATTAGTTCCACCACCTACAACCAACTGTATTAGTGTGGGTGTCGAACTAGATAACTCTGTGGCGTAGCTAATGGGATCAGACGAGTCCATAGCCGTTTGCGCGGCAAATTTAAATGAGGAAAATCCACCTTGAATTTCAGCGAGCTGTTCAGCAGTTAATAATTGCTCAAAGGCGCTATAAGCTGGACCTAAGGCCGCTTCTACTGGTATTCCATTTTGCGCAGCAAAACCAGTTAGAAACTCTACAAACTCAGTAGATGTGGCAGATAATAGTGTGCCTTTAATATTGGGACCAAAGCTAGGTGAATCAAACAAACCCGCTGCTAAACCGCCAGTAGGCACATTGATAGTGGCAGTTTTAAACGCATACATACTATCAAAAGCGGCTAAATCTCCAGCTAAACTTTTGTTAGCTAACGCGACTCCACCCGTTCCATATATGGCACCCAGACTCTGCCCCATAAAATGCACTTCTGAGGTATCTAAGTCGACTAAACCTGTCGCATCATTAATACCATTCAGGGCTAATCTAAAGGCCATAATATCAGCGATACTTTGCCGCGTGTTATCTCGGGCGGTTAACAGGCTTAATAAGTTAAGGTAGTCACCGCTGTTATAACTTTGTTCACCGATAGTAATAATTCGATCACCATGCAGCGGATGATCAATTGCCGCAGAAGCATAACCGGCCATAGCCAAAGCTGATGCGACTAACAACGCATTACTTTTTGATTGACCAATACCGTGCTGAAACACCACCACTGGCCAACCTGCTGCTGGTTTAGTTTGTGCTGGAACTGCACCTCCAGTTGCGGCAGAGATAATGGCAATCACTGATTCGTCAGGTACAGTGAAAAGTACCCTAACAGCTTCCGTACCCGTTTCATTATATAAGGTGCTTGCATCATCTGTTTGACGACCTTGTAAGGCCGGGATGGGGTTAAACTTAGTGATATTTCTTGGGTCCGTCATACCTAAACTCGTTAAATCTAAGTCGAACAACACACCATCTGATGCTAACTGGCATAACGCATTATTAGAGCCAACTTGCCCTGCTTGGATCAGTCCAGTGACTATTTCAGCGCCAAGAGATTGTAGGGTTGCACCACTAGTACACGCCCCTCTCCACCAATCGTTGGCAGGATTAATGGTACTAGAATAATAAGGTAGCTTAACTTCACCTTCCACTATCGTTGACGTACAAAATGGCCCTACAGATGCAAAGGTTGCTGCGGCTGTAGCATTTAATGGAGATGTTGGGTCTGAAACTGCAGCAATAAGCCCATCACATGTGTCCAAACCAACAGCTGCCAACCCAGCTAATTCCTCTGGAGAAAGTAATAGAGAGGAAAAGTTTTCAAATACGTTATCCAATCCAGTGGTTATTTCAGTGGTAATAGTCGGTAAATACTGCGATGCAAAAGCATTGGCTGTCGCTAAGTCTGCTCCTGTGGCTAAAGTCTGCTGAAACGCTTGAGCATAAGGTGCAATGTTTAACTGCTTCACAGTGTTAAGGGAATCTTCTGTAGATTGCGTAGAAAAATAAGCTGCGTAGGAAACATCAGCTGTGTTTAATCCGGCTGGCTCTAAAACATTGATCAAGGAATTAACTAAACCTTGCAATTGCAGCAAAGCATCAGACCCTAATGCATTGGTGGTAATATCTTGACGAGCAAGTTCCCAAGTTATCGATCCTTTAACTGCTCGGCCGTCGCTTGATTTTAATGCTTCAGTCACAACCAGCATATGGCCCTGTGAGGACTTCATTGGTTTAAGAGGCACGACGTTAATCGCACCTGTGCCTGCGGTATAAGAGGCAACAAAATCAACACCATATGTTAACTCATCACCTAATTCACATGGCACACCTGGCGCTCCAATAGCCGAAGCCAGTGCTTGGCAAGCTTCTGAGGTACCTTCTAATGCTTGAGTTGCTTCAAAAATTCTAATCGAAGCTCCAGATACAGATAAAGCATCAATATCCAAGTCATCTGTTAAGGATAGACGAATAGCAAAAGGCATATGCGCAGACCATCCATCCAAGGCACTAAGAGAGTGCAGAGGATTAGCGGGATCAAACTCATCAGCTCCTTCGGTATTTAAGGTGAAATCAAAAAAGTTACCACTTGGGATCATCAAAAAGTCATTAGGGACATTTAGATCTGCAGTTGCCGGATTAAATACCACCCGGACAAACGGCTCTTCAAGCACAACCTCTTCAGTTTCATCGGTTACTGTGACATTTCCAGGTAAATCACCTCCGCATGCAGATAACCCGAATAATGTAATTATCCCAGTACTAAGTAGTGTTTTTTTCATTCTTCCGCCTCTATTATGCTTTAACTTTTTATCGTAAGTCATTGTAATTATATAAATTAATAAATATTTGTTATAGATATGTATAAGTTATGTTGCAATGGTGTGACCAGTTAACAGCTATGCATACTATTGCCTTTACTCGCTATTTGCAAAGCCTAGATAAAAATGTCATTAAAAATAATATTCAACTGTCAGCCTATGACTTTCTATGACCAGCACTTCAGTGATACCATTTACCAATTGATTTTATTAGATGTTGAATATGCTTACCTATACTCCCCAAAAACATTATTTAGATAAAAAAACAATCTTAGTCACAGGTGCTGGAGACGGCATTGGCAAACAAGCAGCTCTGCATTATGGAAAATATGGAGCCACTGTCATTTTACTTGGTAAAACGCTAACAAAATTAGAAAGTGTTTATGATGAAATTACCAACAACGGCGGTAATGAGCCAGCGATAGTGCCTTTAGATTTGAAAGGGGCAACGGCAAAACATTATCGCGATATGGCAAATACAATAAATGACCAGTTTGGTTGTTTAGACGGCCTGTTGCATAACGCCAGTGTGTTAGGACATTTAGGTCCTTTTGCACAAATTAGTGAACAAGACTGGCAGAATGTATTTCAGGTCAATGTCACTAGTCAGTTCTTAATGACCCGAGCGTTATTGCCTAGTCTAAAAAAGGCTACTAATTCTTCGGTTATATTTACGACTTCGAGCGTTGGATTGAAAGGAAGAGCATACTGGGGTCCCTATGCAATTTCTAAGTTTGCCACCCAAGGCATGATGCAAATACTGGCCGATGAATATGAAAACAGCAGTATTCGTTTTAATTGTATTAATCCAGGTGGGACAAAAACAGCGATGCGAGCAAAAGCATTCCCGGCAGAAAATTCTGATCACCTGAAAACACCAGAAGAGATAATGTCGCTGTATTTGTACCTAATGGACAATGAGATAAGTGCAGAGAATGGTCAGACATTTGATGCGCAACCTAAATAACTTATTTTGATAATTTCAATAGACATCACATGAAATAAAAAAAACCGGATAATAACGGTCCGGTTTTTTATAGCACATTAGTTCTTATTCTAACTTTGGTCCATTTTCGCCCAAGTATCTCTGAGCCCTACTGCACGATTGAAAACCAATTTGTCATCTTGAGTATCTTTGTCTTTACAAAAATACCCCGTTCTTTCAAATTGGACAGGAATACCGTTTTCAGCGTCAACAAGGCTAGGTTCAACTATTCCCTGTTTAATGATTAGGGACTCGTTATTAATACAAGCTAAGAAGTCTTCCTCTGCGCTTGGATTAGGTACTTTAAACAATCTATCGTACAAACGTATCTCAGCGGCAACCCCTTGAGAAACCGACACCCAATGGATCACACCTTTAACTTTGCGACCATCGGCGGGATCCTTGCCTAAGGTGTCTTTATCATAGCTACAGTAAACAGTAGTAATGTTTCCCTGCTCATCTTTTTCAACTCGTTCAGCTTTGACCACATAGGCATTTCTTAAACGCACTTCTTTGCCTAATACTAAACGTTTGAATTTTTTGTTAGCTTCTTCTTTAAAATCTTCGGCTTCAATATAGATTTCTTTACTAAAGGGGACTTGCCTGCTGCCTTTTGATTCATCTGCTGGATGGTTTGCAGCGGTTAAGTTTTCAACTTCATCATTCGGATAGTTTTCAATCACTAACTTTAGCGGTTCAAGCACAGCCATTGCTCTGCACGCATCAACATTCAACTCTTCTCTTAGACAGGCTTCTAGCATGGACATTTCAACCATATTGTCCATTTTAGTAACGCCAATTCGTTTACAAAACTCTCGTACCGAAGCGGACGTATAACCACGCCGGCGCAAACCTGCAATGGTTGGCATACGTGGGTCGTCCCACCCATTGACCTGATTTTCTTCGACCAGTTGAATTAATTTACGTTTACTCAATACTGTATATTCAAGATTCAGTCTTGAAAATTCGTATTGATGAGGCGTGGTATCAATGGTGATATTACTCAGCACC
>Ga0316204_10009732_pt1 | contig 12703 bp, 11 predicted proteins | sample 6monrhotite_MG_2_FD_205661 | JGI IMG/M metagenome (GOLD analysis project Ga0316204, IMG submission 205661) | Microbial mat bacterial communities from mineral coupon in-situ incubated in ocean water Damariscotta River, Maine, United States -... | ecosystem: Environmental > Aquatic > Marine >...
TCTGCGAGGTGGTGACTGTCTGCGTGCTGAAGATGGTTCGGTGGTTCGCATAGAAGCTGCAAAAGAAGACGTCAGTACCGTGCACAATGACGATGCAAGGATGCTGGCCCGTGTCAGTTATCATCTGGGTAACCGGCATGTCGCACTGCAGGTCGGTGACGGCTGGGTACGCTACCAGCATGACCATGTGCTGGATGACATGGTGCGAGGGCTTGGCATGGAGGTGAGCTTTGAGTCAGCGCCATTCGAACCGGAAGGCGGCGCTTATGGTGGTCATTCACATGCCAGGCATGAACATAACGACGAGCACGACCATGATCATTCTCATTGATAATAGTAGTCATGAAAAATTTTAATTCGTCATCGATACGTCTATGGCAGCTCATTAGCCCGACCTTACCTATAGGGAGTTTCTGTTACTCGCAGGGAATGGAGTACGCGGTAGAGGCCGGCTGGGTAACAGATGAGCAGTCTGCAAGCGAATGGATACTGGGACAGTTAAGGAACAACCTGTCTATGCTTGATGTGCCGGTGTTCCTGCATATGTACGATGCATGGCAGGTCGATGATATCGAAACGGTGCAGTACTGGAACGAAATCGTGCATGCGTTAAGGGAATCATCTGAACTGTATCAGCAGGACTGTACCCTGGGGCAGGCAATGTGCCGGCTGCTAGAAGGTCTTGATGCAGACCTGCCCGAACTTGATACTGACAGGCTTGCATTCATTACCGTATTTTCATTCGCCTGTCAGCACTGGTCTGTTGATCGACTGGAGGCCGTACATGGTCTGTTATGGAGCTGGTGTGAGAACCAGGTGGCTGCCGCGATAAAACTTGTGCCACTGGGGCAGACCTCCGGTCAGCGCATCATGTCGATGGCTATCGAGGCGATATCCATCTCCATTGAAAAAGGGTTGCAGTGTGATGATGACGATATCGGTCTACTGGCCCCCGGGCTGGCAATCGCCAGTGCCCTGCATGAAACACAGTATTCACGACTGTTCAGGTCGTAGTGAACCGGTCATCGTTACCGGGTCTTGACTGTTCGAGCTTATTCAAACCATTAATAAATTTGAGGATTAGTATCAATGAGTAACAAAGAGGTTTTGCGTGTAGGAATCGGTGGCCCAGTCGGCTCTGGAAAAACAGCACTGGTTGATGCCTTGTGCAGGCAGATGCGTGACCAGTTTCAGATAGCGGTAGTGACGAATGATATCTATACCCAGGAAGATGCAGAATTTCTGACGCGCAACGAATCACTGGAAGCTGACCGTATCATCGGTGTGGAAACCGGTGGTTGTCCGCACACTGCAATACGTGAAGATGCTTCGATGAACCTGGCTGCAGTCGATAGCCTGCAAAAACGTTTTGAGAATCTTGAGATCGTATTTGTCGAGAGTGGTGGTGATAATTTAAGTGCGACGTTTAGTCCTGAATTATCAGACCTGACGATCTATGTTATCGATGTCTCTGCCGGTGATAAGATTCCGAGGAAAGGTGGGCCCGGTATAACCAAATCAGATTTACTGGTAATCAACAAAACCGATCTCGCGCCCTATGTCGGTGCGTCACTCGAAGTTATGGATAGAGATGCCAGGAAGATGCGTGGCAACAAGCCGTTTATCTTTAGTAATCTGAAGGCTGGTGAAGGTGTACAGGACATTATTTCGTTTATTACCAGGCAAGGTTTATTTCAATAACAGCCTACTAGAACCAGGTCTTCCCGTGTTTTTTCTATACAGAGACTACGTAATACAATATTGCTGTGACTGTGTAGAAAAAATATCTTTGCACCAAAAAAAGACAATTCAATAAATAATATTCGTTATCAGTTCACTTATAGTGCGTTATTTTATTGCACGATATCTTCAAAAATATTAAAAAATCCGTAAGTCCCTGTTGTAACAATAAAAATAATAATTGGCACGAAGCATGCAAATGTAAAAGTAATTAAATTCTGATGTTCAATCGAATTAATTAACAAGCAGCATTTAGCTGGCTGCATTTTTAATCGGCTTTTTTATTAAAACAATGAGGAGACATTTAACATGTTACTTAGCAAAAAACTTACACCGGTTGCGATAGCGACTACTCTGGCTTTGAGTGGTATGGCTGTGCCTACAGTCGCAAATGCTGAACTAAGCGGTAATATCGGCGTGCATTCGAAATACTTGTTACGTGGTATTTTTGAAGAGAATTCTGGTACTGCAGTACAGGGCGGATTTGACTGGAGCCATGACAGTGGTTTCTATCTGGGTTACTGGGGTTCTAACCTGGGTTATACCTATGATGCATCTGGTACAGACCCATATACATCTACGGGTTTTGAGAATGACTTCTACGGTGGTTTTGCAGGTGGTGGTGATTCATTTGGTTATGATATCGGCCTGATTCAGTATGTCTACATCTCTGTCGATGATTCAGATCTAACAGAATTAACAGCCAGTGTTTCAATCGCCGATGGTTATGTTGGAATGCAGTACCTGTTGACCGATGGCTGGTGGGGTAACTCGGGTGATGTCTACTGGAAAGCCGGTTATGCATTTAGTCTGCCTAAAGATTTCGGCCTGGCGTTTGACCTTGGTTATTACACATATAGTGATGATGATAATGACAAGCTCGGTGGTAACACTACAGGCGCATCATGTACCGCTTGTGTAACAACGTCTACCTCTGGTTTCCGTCACCTGAATATCACATTGTCTCACCCTGTGGCAGCAACAGGTGCAGATATGTATCTACAGTACACGGTAGCAGGTGAAGACCGTACTGCAACTGAATACGACGATACCATCGTTATGGGTCTGACATACGGTTTCGATATTTAATCTCGATACCTTCAACAGGGGGTGCGTCAGTACCCCCTGGTTTTCACAAAGAGATGTAGTTGCGGAAACCTTCAACATCTGGTTTCAGCACAAAAAAATAAATTAGTGAGCATGACTGGCGTAGTGTTACTGGATATTTATCCAGTAACTATGAGTAGAGTATTGCCTCGAGTATTTACAGGCTTGCCTGTTATTCGCAACGCATGGATCAACGACGCACTGATTAAGTATTAACGAAAATATCAAATAAGAGGTTTAAGTAACGTGGATACAATCATTAAAATTGATGTGACCAAGCCGGCCGATGAGCAGGATGGTGTAATACATAATCGCTGGCATCCTGATATTCCTATGGTCACCATGGTGAAACCTGGTGATGAATTTCGTGTTGAATGTCTGGACTGGACCGGTGGTCAGATAAAAAATGACGATAGCGCAAATGATATTCGCGATGTCGATCTAACGCAGGTTCACTATCTTAGTGGGCCGATCGGTGTAGAAGGTGCCGAACCCGGCGACCTCATGGTAGTCGATATTCTCGATGTCGGTGTCCTGAAAGAATCTGAGTGGGGATTTACCGGCCTGTTTGCGAAAGAGAATGGCGGTGGATTTCTAACAGAACACTATCCTGAAGCGAATAAAGCCTGTTGGGATTTCCATGGCATATATGCATCATCCAGGCATATACCCGGTGTGGAGTTTGCTGGAATCATGCACCCTGGACTGATCGGCTGCCTGCCATCAAAAGAATTGCTGGATGTGTGGAACGAGCGAGAAGGTGGATTAGTCGCGACTGATCCAGATCGTGTGCCGCCACTGGCTGCGCTGCCTGATGATGGCACTGCAGTAATGGGTCGGATGAAACCCGAAGAAGCAGCAGCTGCTGCTAAAGAAGGGGCGCGTACAGTGCCGCCGCGTGAGCATGGTGGTAACTGTGATATCAAGAACCTGTCACGTGGATCACGTGTATTCTTCCCGGTCTATGTGAAAGATGGTGGTTTGTCGATGGGTGATATCCACTTCTCTCAAGGTGACGGTGAGATCACTTTCTGTGGCGCGATAGAAATGGCAGGATACCTGGATATCCGCGTTGGTCTGGTGAAGGGCGGTATGAAAAAATATAACGTCAAAAATCCGATCTTCCAGCCTAGTCCATTAGAGCCGCGTTACAGTAATTACCTTATCTTTGAAGGTATCTCTGTCGATGAAGATGGCGAACAGCATTATCTTGATGCACACGTTGCCTATCGTCAGGCCTGTCTCAATGCGATCGAGCATATGAAGTTACACGGATATACCGGTGAACAGGCTTATGCGATTTTGGGTACGGCGCCTGTTGAAGGACATATCAGTGGTATCGTTGATATTCCAAATGCATGTGCAACATTATGGCTGCCAACAGAAATCTTTGATGGAGATATCAACATCAAAGAAGAAGGTCCATCGCCGATTATTGAACCCGGGTCCGATCTGGCTAAGACCAGCTAGGTGTAATGCCGAGCCGATAGTGGATACTATCGGCTCGAGCCGGGTTAAATTCAAAGAGTCTGGAGGTATAGTAATGCCGTTATATGAATACCAGTGTCCGAAATGCGATAATGACTTTGCAGAATTGCAAACATTAGAAGAGTATTCGCCACTAAGGGTGTGTCCGAAATGTAACGCACCATCGCCACGCAAGATATCTGCTGCACAACTTCAATTATTGAAACATAATGAAAGAGTTGCAAGAGAGAGAAACGAACGTGCGATCTTTGAGCCGCATCGAGTGACACGTAAGCATCAGTGTGATAGTAACTGTAATCACGATAACGAAGAGAAAGGTAAAGGTTCGTATCAACAGATAAGTGCAGGCAGTCGTCCCTGGATGTTAGGCTAAGAAGTTACTTATCTATTTTTTTCATAATCAGGATTAACAAAAATAAATCGATCATCTGCACGCAGTGTGCATGATCGATTTTTTTGTTTATATGAACATATTAATGTCGTCTATAAGTTATATGTTCTAAATTAAAGTATATGCTTCTGGCGACTGTTATAAATGGTAAAGGTTACTATCTCTAATATTGATCAGTCATTATGTTTTATTAGAATTAATATTTATCGAGTAGTTAACATGTAGGTAAAATAAATTTACTGTCTCATATCAGGGTCAATTACTACCCTTTTCAAATCTTTTTTATCGCTACTAAATTCCCCGTCTTTATAAAATTATATTCCTTTAGGCACATTGGATTACTAATACGCACTGAATAGATGCAATGAAGAGTCAATTTGCACATCAATCGTGCGAAATAATATTCATGCTAAAAAAATGACACCCAAAAGCGTGCATTATAAAAAATGAAAGTATCGTAATACTCTGTATATATAGAGTTTTATCTGTGTATCGGTGAATTATTATTAGTTGGCACATAGGTTGCATAGTGGTGTTCAGGGGTTTGTTTATTCGTGCACTTGGACGGATTTTCAGGCAATACCTAAACTTTAAAAATATCTAGTTAGAGGATTAAGTAATATGAAATCAAAATTGGTGGTATCGAAATGGCGCAATATTATAGGCGCTGCCCTAGGGGTTACCCTGGCAGCAAATATAACAGTTGCTTCAGCTTCAGATGTAAACACTACTGGTCTGGCGGTTACAGATAAAACTGTAACAGTCGGTATCCTTCACTCCTTGACCGGAACAATGGCGATCAGTGAAACCGGTGCTCAAGAAGCAGAAAAATTAGCAATCAAGCAGATCAATGAGTCAGGCGGAATACTTGGTCGTCAGATAGAGATAATCCAGGAAGATGGCGCGAGTGACTGGCCAACCTTCGCTGAGAAATCTCGTAAGCTTCTGGTGAACGATAAGGTAGCAGCTGTGTTTGGTTGCTGGACTTCTGCATCTCGTAAGGCAGCACTGCCTGTATTCGAAAAAGAAAACGGCCTGCTCTATTACCCGACTTTCTATGAAGGACTCGAGCAGTCACATAATGTTATCTATACAGGTCAGGAAGCAACGCAGCAGATCCTTGCTGGGCTTGACTGGGTAGCAAAAGAGAAAAAAGCAAAAACTTTTTACCTGATCGGTTCTGACTATATCTGGCCGCGTACTTCGATGAAGATCGCCCGTAAGCACATAGAAAATGTCCTCGGCGGTAAAGTGGTTGGTGAAGAGTACAAGCCGCTTGGAAATACTCAGTTCGGTTCTACTATCAACAAGATCCGCCTGAAGAAGCCTGATGTGATTTACGCTGCTGTTGTAGGTGGTAGTAACGTTGCATGGTTCAAGCAGCTTAAAGCGGCAGGTATTACTTCCAAGAAACAAACTCTGTTAACCATTTCGGTTACTGAAGATGAAGTATTGGGTATTGGTGGTGAAAACCTTGAAGGATTCTATTCAATCATGAAGTACTTCCAGAGCCAGGATAATCCTAATAACAAAAAATTCGTTGCTGAATTCAAGAAGATGTGGGGCGAGGACAGCGTGATCGGTGATGTTACCCAGGCTGCTTATCTTGGACCATGGTTATGGAAAGCGGCCGTTGAGAAAGCTGGCAGCTTTGATGTAGATAAAGTGGTTGCAGCTTCTGAAGAAGGTGATATCGAGTTGACTACTGCTCCTGAAGGTTATGTGAAGCTTCACCCTAACCATCACTTGTGGAGTAAGGCACGCGTTGGTAAATGGAACAAAGATGGGCAGGCTACAGTTGTGTTCGAGTCTGATCTTATCGAGCCAGATCCATTCCCTAAAGGTTACCAATAAGCAATTGTCATGATTGTATGAGGTTAATGGCAGGCTGGTCATCTGGTCAGCCTGCCAGCAACCGATAGATAAAGAATCTAGATGTTAATCAACAATTTTATGTTCGGTTTCGAACGATTTTTTCGGAGTATAAGTCATGGGTGAGTACACAACTCAAGAATTGATATCAATTTTTGCTATGCAAGGCTTCGCTGGTTTCAGTCTGTTTAGTGTGCTACTGCTGATGGCACTAGGCCTGGCAATTATTTTTGGACAGATGGGCGTTATCAATATGGCCCACGGTGAATTTATGGCAGTAGGTGCATACACGACGTACCTGATGTCGGTTATGAGTGAAAAGTATTTTCCTGGATTCGTCCAGTACTATTTCGTATTTGCAATTATTGCATCATTTTTTATTGCAGGATTTTTAGGGTACCTGGCAGAGCTCGCACTGATCAGGCACTTATATAAGAGACCTCTTGATACCTTGCTGGCGACTTGGGGTTTAAGTTTAATTATGCAGCAGTCTTTCCGTTCCATATTCGGTGCTCGTGAGGTTAGCCCTACCTTGCCCGACTGGTTGTTAGGTTCTTACCAGCCGACAGAGACGATCGATATTCCACTTAATGGTTTGTTCGTTCTAGCGCTCACATTTGTAGTAACCCTTGGTGTATTTATCCTGATGTACAGGTCAAGCTGGGGTTTACGTGTTCGTGCAACCATGCAGAACAGGGTGATGAGTGGTGCGGTTGGTATCAATACCAAGAAAGTAGACCGTCTGACATTCGCATTAGGCTGTGGTATCGCCGGTATCGCAGGCGCTGCATTCACTACTATCGCATCAACAGGACCGACTACTGGCTCGTTATATATTGTAGATACGTTCATGGTCGTAGTATTCGGTGGTGCAGGAAGTCTGTTTGGTACGATCGCATCTGCGTTCTCGATCGCGCAGGCGCAGTCAATACTGGAATTCTTTATCAGTGGCTCAATGGCAAAAGTAATCACCTTACTGACTATCGTCATCTTCCTGATGTTGCGTCCAGAAGGTCTGTTCGCAAGCAAAGTGCGTAAATAAACGAGACAGGAGAAAGATATGAATTTTATGTATGAAAGAATATTAGGTGGCAAAAATGGCGCCATCGGTCTCGCTATACTGGCTGTATTGATCCTCATTGTTTTGCCACTGGCGCTTGATCTGTTTCGTCTCAACCTGGTAGGGAAATACCTGACATATGCGTTCGCAGCAGTCAGCCTCGTCCTGCTCTGGGGATATGGCGGTATCTTAAGTCTGGGGCAGGGTGTGTTCTTTGGCCTGGGTGGTTATTGCATGGCGATGTTCCTCAAGCTTGAGGCATCTGATCCGGTGACTACCAAGATACAGTCAACTCCGGGCATACCGGATTTTATGGACTGGAACCAGTTGACAGAGTTGCCATGGTTCTGGGAACCGTTCAACAGTTTCGGTTTTACGATATTAGCCGTACTGCTGGTGCCAACCATATTTGCATTTATCATCGGCTTCTCGATGTTCAAGCGACGTGTCGGTGGTGTGTACTTCGCCATCATCACGCAGATCATCGCTTTGATCCTCACCGTACTGATCGTTGGCCAGCAGGGCTATACCGGTGGTATCAATGGTATTACAGATCTGAAAACGATACATGGTTGGGATATACGTGATGATTCATCTAAATATATCCTCTATTTCATCAATGCATTTTTGTTGTTGGCAGTGGTGTTTGCTAGCAGGTTCATCCTCACTAGTAAGTTTGGCCGCCTGTTGATGGCAATGCGCGACAAAGAAGATCGTGTCAGGTTCTCTGGTTATGATGTTTCAAACTTTAAGATTTTCGTGTTCTGTTTCTCAGCAATGATATCAGCTATCGGTGGTGCCATGTTTACCCTGCAGGTTGGTTTCATGTCACCTTCATTCGTAGGTATCGTGCCATCGATCGAGATGGTGATATATGCAGCTGTTGGAGGTCGCATGTCACTGATCGGTGTTATATACGGCACTCTGCTGGTCAATTTCGGTAAAACGATGTTTTCAGAAACATTCCCTGAGCTCTGGTTATACCTGATGGGGGCATTGTTTATCGGCGTCGTCATGTATTTCCCTAATGGCCTTGCCGGAATATGGGAAAAACATGGTCACAAGCTCGTTGGCTGTGTCAAGAACATGCAATGCGTGAGCTCGATCAAAACTATGATCGAAAGTAAACGTACGGCCAGGTTAAGCGCGGAGAGCGCTTCAGGCAAGTAATCATACTCAGGAGTAAATAAATTATGAGTTATACAGATTTTACATTAGCTATCGAAGACCTGACTGTTTCGTTTGATGGTTTTAAAGCGGTTGACAGCTTGAACCTCTATGTCGATAAAGATGAGCTGCGTGTCGTGATCGGGCCTAACGGTGCCGGTAAAACGACGGTACTCGACCTGATCTGTGGCAAGACAAAATCTACATCTGGCAGTATCAAGTTCAAGAATAAAGAGTTAACGGAACTCGCCGAGCACGAGATAGTTCATGCTGGTGTTGGTCGTAAGTTCCAGACACCATCGATCTACGAAAACCTTTCGGTTTACGACAACCTCGAAGTGTCTTATCCCAAAGGACGCGGTGTCTTCGGATCTTTGATGTTTAAGAATACCGAAGAAGTGGATGCTCGTATAAAGGAAGTTGCCAGTGAGATATTTCTTGGAGACTTCCTCGATATGGAATCAGCGCTGCTCAGTCATGGCCAGAAGCAGTGGTTAGAGATAGGCATGCTGCTGATACAGGATCCTGAACTGCTCATGCTGGATGAGCCGGTCGCTGGTATGAGCGTGAAGGAACGAGAGCAAACCGCGGAGTTATTGAATCGTATCTGTAAAGGCAGGTCCGTACTTGTGATCGAACATGATATGGACTTCGTTGAAAAGATTGCACACAAGGTAACAGTTTTGCACCAGGGCAGGATTCTCGCCGAAGGTGACATGCAATCAGTACAAAATAATCCCGAAGTTATCGAAGTATACCTGGGGCACTAGGTTAAGAGGAAAAAGTTATGCTTGAAGTATCAGATTTACATGTGAGTTACGGGCAGAGTGAAGTTATCCACGGTATCAGCTTTGAAGCGAAGAAAAATGAAACGCTGGCGATAATGGGCCGTAATGGCATGGGTAAAACAACTTTGTTCAAGTCCTTGATCGGCATCCTTGAGGCAGGCAAGGGCAGCATAAAGGTCGATGGAAAAGATGTTACAGATAACGAGAGTTACCAGCGTGTTGAAAATGGTATCGCCTACGTGCCGCAGGGGCGGATGATATTTCCTACCCTAACGGTGCAGGAGAATATCGAGACCGGTATGGAAGTATCAGGGATGAAACAGATTCCTGATGACATCTTCGGCCTGTTCCCGGTGCTGTTTGAAATGCGTCATCGTAAAGGGGGAAACCTGTCCGGTGGTCAGCAACAACAACTCGCGATAGCACGCGCGTTGGTTACTAACCCGAAAATATTGCTGCTAGATGAACCAACCGAAGGTATTCAGCCATCCATCATCAAAGACATCGCAAATATCCTCAACGAGATACAGAAGTTGCGTGATATCACGATCATCGTCTCAGAGCAGGTGCTCAGTTTTACCATGGCTATCGCAGACCGTCTGATCGTGATCGATAAAGGTAATTTTATCCATGAAGATCTAAGAGAGGATGTCGATACTGAAAAGATAAGTAAGTATCTATCGGTATGATCAAATCTTCAATAAAAATTCGAGGTATGAATAATGAGACACGGTGATATTTCATCAAGTAACGATACAGTTGGCGTTGCTGTCGTCAACTACAAGATGCCACGCCTGCATACCAAAGCAGAGGTGCTGGACAATGCACGGAAAATTGCGGACATGGTCGTTGGTATGAAACAGGGGTTACCGGGCATGGACCTGGTTATTTTTCCTGAGTACAGTACCCATGGCATCATGTATGACGCCAGGGAGATGTATGAAACTGCATCGACGATACCAGGCGATGAAACAGAAATATTTGCAGATGCCTGCAGGAAAGCAAACACCTGGGGTGTGTTTTCATTGACTGGTGAACGGCATGAAGAGCATCCGAACAAAGCACCATATAATACCCTTATCCTGATGAACAACGAAGGTGAGATCGTGCAGAAGTATCGCAAGATAATGCCATGGTGCCCGGTCGAGGGATGGTACCCGGGCGATTGCACCTATGTTTCAGAAGGGCCTAAAGGGCTGAAGGTCAGCCTGATCATCTGTGACGACGGTAATTATCCTGAGATCTGGCGTGACTGTTCGATGCGAGGTGCTGAGCTGATCGTCCGTTGCCAGGGGTATATGTATCCATCTAAAGAGCAGCAGGTTATCGTAGCAAAAGCCATGGCCTGGATGAATAACACCTATGTTGCCGTAGCCAATGCTACCGGTTTCGATGGTGTGTATTCTTATTTTGGTCATTCAGCGATAGTGGGTTTTGATGGTCGAACGCTCGGAGAATGTGCTGAAGAAGACTATGGCATACAGTATGCTGAACTATCAACCTCACAGATTCGTGATGCACGCAAGACCTGGCAATCACAGAATCATCTGTTCAAACTACTGCATCGAGGCTACACCGGAAAAATAAATTCTGGTGAAGACAGTGAAGGTGTTGCAGAGTGCCCTTACGAATTCTACAAGACATGGATCAACGATCCGCAACAGGCCAAGGAAAACGTGGAAGCTATTACACGTACCACGGTTGGCACAGCGGAATGTCCTATCGATGGTATCCCAAACGAAGATACGGATACCGGACATAAATAATTCGATACATGCCGGGGTGTTTATATAGCACCCCGGTAACTTCTATTGAATAGATTATGTCTGTCACTGATCTGCCAAACAGCGAATGCGTTGAACTGAAACACTGCAGGAGATATGTTGAACTTTACCTTAGGGCTTTATGGGGTAGAGGTTTTGCGCTGCAATGTGCTGAGGCTGAGAAACAGCCCGATAACCAGTTTGTGATCAGCCATATCAGCGACAATAATATCCACCTGCCTGATCAGATATCAATAAATCAGCATTCTCTCGAGTATTACCGTGCTGCAGCGACACATGCAGCGCTGCATGCTGTTTATGGTGGTCTACCGTTTGAGGTGGGCAGTCATAATTTAATGCAACGTAATATGATAGGCCTGGTAGAAGACCTGCGCGTAGAGTTACTCGCAATAAAACAATTTCCCGGCTTAAGAAAGTTATGGCTGGCTTTTCATCCATCACAGAAAAATCAGCTTGATAACTCGCAGAACCTGATGGCACGTTTATCACGCAGCGTACTGGACCCTGCTTACGAAGATGCTCATATGTGGGTTAGTAAGGGTAAGCAACTGATACTCGATAAACACAATGATATGAGCCGTTCGGCTCTCTCTCTAGAAACGGGCTTACACCTGGCGAATGACCTGGGGCAGATGCGATTGCCGCTCAATTCGGGACGCTATGAACAACTGATCGCATACAGGGATGATAACCGATGTCTATGGCTGGAGTTCACCGAAAAGCAGCAGCAGGCTAATTCGGCCAATAGTATCGAGGACTCACTACAGCAACAGAAAAGTTTGAGGGAAGAGGATGCTGGTATCGAGTTAAAAATTTCAGGTGCTGATAAACAGGTCGGTGAAGGAGTCGATATCAGACGGAAGGAGCAGGCAGACTTTGAATACCTGCAGCACCGTCAGGAGGGAAATGTGTCTAGCGTGTCTTATCCGGAATGGGATTACCGCACTCATGTACTGAAAAAAGACTGGTGTCACTTAACCGAATCTAAAGGTGATTCAGGCTCTAAAGATAAGGTCTCCCAGATATTTTATGCACATAAAGATACTTTGATGCGACTTCGTCATATAGCAAAACGCCTACAGACAGAAAAACGCCAGCGCATCAGAAAGATCGTAGAAGGTGATGAAATTGACCTTGATCCGATGATCAATGCAATGGTCGCTATCCGTGCGCGGCAAATTCCAGATGTCAGGGTGTTTATGCAGCAGGTTAACAGGCAGCAAAAAGATATGGCGGTATCTATATTGCTGGATCTTTCTGAATCGACCAATGAAGTGGTACGGGGTACTGGTATGACAATGTCTGC